>WNFR01001202.1_pt1 | contig 41592 bp, 34 predicted proteins | sample 5400221 | NCBI WGS metagenome assembly WNFR01 (sample SAMN13153357, study PRJNA577476) | soil metagenome | isolation source: 40 cm soil under Madrone tree | place: USA:California | collected 2016-06-14 | reverse complement strand
TGCGCAATCACCAGAGCGGTGCGGCCGGTCAGCAATTTGTCCAGCGCTTCGCGAATCAGCAATTCCGTTTTCGTATCTACGCTCGATGTTGCTTCATCGAGAATCAGAAAGCGCGGATTGTGTGCAAGAGCCCGAGCAAAATTGATGAGTTGTCGCTGTCCGACGGAAAGAGTCGAGCCGCGCTCGTTCGTAGGAGTGGCGATTCCTTCCGCAAGCGTGCGCACAAAATCGCCCAAACCGATTTTATCGATAGCGTGTTCCACGTCTTCGCGCGTGATGCCCGGAGTGCCAAGGCGAATATTCGATTCGATCGTTCCAGTGAAGAGGAACGGATCCTGCAGGACGATTCCAAAATGGCGGCGCAAATCCTGTAAATCGAGGAAGCGGATGTCCACGCCATCCAAGAGAATTTGCCCGCGCTGAATATCATAGAAACGCAGCAACAGCGAAATGAGCGTGGTTTTGCCCGCGCCGGTGTGTCCGACAATCGCGAAGGTCTGCCCGGGTGAAATCCGGAACGATACGTCGCGCAGCACCCAATCTTCGTCAGCCGGTTCCGGCACATTGCGATAGCTGAACCATACGTTGCGGAATTCGACTTCGCCGCGGGCTGCCGTCAAGTGTTGCGCATCGGCGCAAGATTCAATGGTCACTGGCTCGTCCAGCAGTCTGAAGATGCGTTCGCTGGCGGCCATTGCGGACTGCAAAATATTAAATTTTTCGCTCAAGTCCTGAATGGGCCGGAAGAATCGTTGCGCGTACATGGTGAAGGCGGTCAGAATACCCAAAGTTAGCGTGCCGTGCAGAATACGCATTCCGCCCGACCAGAAAATCAGCGCGATGGTCGCGAAGCTCAGGAATTCAACCGCAGGATAGAACAGCGCATAAGCAAGAATGGCGTCGCGCCACGCCAGCATGTTGTCGCGATTGCGGCGTTCGAATTCCTGCATCGCTTTATGCTCGCGATTGAAAAGCTGCACCACGTGCATGCCGGAAATGTATTCCTGCAAGAACGCATTGATGCGCGCAATCGCCGTGCGGATTTTGCGGTTGGCTTCGCGCACATAGTGCCGAAAAATAAAAGTTACAATCAATATTCCCGGCAGCACCGCCAGCGTGGCCAGCGCCAGCCGCCAGTCCTTCCAGAACAGCACGCCCGCCATCACCACCAACAAAAATAAGTCGTTGATCATGGTGACCACGCCGGCAGCGAAGAGATCGTTCAGCGCGTCAACATCCGTGGTTACGCGCGTGACCAGTCTCCCAACGGGATTGTGATCGAAATATTTCATCGGCAGCCGCTGCAAGTGGGCAAAAATGCCGCTGCGCATGTCGTACATCGTTTGCTGCCCGACGCGCTGCATGATGCGAATCTGTGCGTATTGCGCAAGAAAATCGAACAGCAGAATGAAAAAGTAGATCGTCGAGATGATCAAGATTCCGCGCCAGGCCGCGCTTTCACCGAGAACGCCTTTCATCGCCGGAACAAAGTAGCGGTCAATGGCGTTCTCAAACATCAGCGGGGGCGCAAGTTCCAATGGCGTGACGATCGCCACCAAGCCCAGCGCCAGCACCACCCACCACTTGTACGGCGCCATGTACTGCAGCAGCCGCCGCATCAAGCGCGAATCGTACGCTCTGCCGAGGGCCTCTTCTTCGTGCGGGTTGACTGGCGTGGTGCTCATGCGCGTTCCAGCTCTTCTTCCAAAAGCTGCTTCTGATACAGATCGGCGTAATAACCGCCGGCAGCCAACAGTTCATCGTGCGTGCCGCGTTCGGAAATCTTCCCGTCAACCAGTACAACAATCTGATCGGCGTCACGCACGGTCGAAGTACGATGCGAAATCAAAATCGTGGTGCGGCCTTCCATGATCCGTTTTAGTCCGGTCAGGATGCGTTCTTCGGTCTGAGTGTCCACGCTGGAGAGCGCGTCATCCAAAATCAGAATGCGCGGATCGCGTATCACCGCGCGCGCAATTGCCGTACGCTGTTTTTGTCCGCCGGAGAGAGTAATTCCGCGTTCGCCGACTACCGTTTCGTAGCGCTTCGGGAAATCCTGAATGTCGCCATCCAGATTCGCAATCCCCGCAGCTTCGCGTACCTGCTCGTCCGTAAATGCCGGCAAGCCAAATGCGATGTTGCCGCCGACTGTCTCGCCGAAAAGGTAAGTGTCCTGCGGCACGAAGCCAATCGAACCGCGCAGCGCGGCGAGCGGCCACTCCTTCAAGGGCTTTCCGTCCAGATACAACTCGCCGTCCGGCGCCTCCCACAAGCGGGCAATTAGCGCAGCCAAAGTCGTCTTACCGCTTCCAGTCGGTCCTACAATCGCCAGCGTCGAGCCGGCTGGAACTTTCAAATTAATGTTCTGCAGCACCGGATGCGATCCGTTCGAATGGCCGTTGGCTTGCCCGTTGGACTTCGCTGCCACCTTCGAATCATTTCCCGCAAGCGAAGTCGGATAGCTGAACGTCAGCCCGCGAAACTCAATCTCACCAGCTGGTTTCGTATTCGCCGTGATTTTCGCCGAGGAATCATCAATGCCCGGTTGCGCCGAAAGAATGTAGCTGAGCCGCCCCATCGACGCCGCGCCACGCTGAAAAATATTCGTCACCCAGCCCAGCGCAATCATCGGCCAAACCAGAAGCGTCAGATAGGCGTTAAATGCGATCAAAGCGCCCAGCGAGATCTGCCCGCGCAGCAATTGATGTCCGCCCTGCCACAGCACGATCAGAAACGTTGTCCCAATCAGCGCCTGCAGCGACGGCATGAACATGCTCCAAGTGCGGATCAGCTTGATGTTTCGCGCAACATACTCGCGGTTCGGTTGGTCGAACTGCCGCTGCTCGGCTTCTTCCTGCGCATAGGCTCGCACCACACGCACGCCGGACAAATTTTCCTGTACGCGCGCCGTTAACGTCGCCAGCGCCGCCTGGATTTTTTCATACAGATCGTGAATCGTGCGCCCAAAGAACCACACCGCCACCGCAACCACCGGAGCCGGCAACAGTACCCAAAGTGTGAGCGAAGGCGAAAGCGCAACCATGATCACAATCGCGAAAATCATGGTCACCATCGTCGTCGCGCTGTACATAATTCCCGGCCCTAGCACCATGCGCACTGAATTCAGGTCATTCGTTGCGCGCGACATCAATTCGCCGGTGCGGTTGCGGACGTAAAATTCCGGCTCCAGCAGCAGCAGCCGCTTTAACAAGTCATTGCGTATGTCGAATTCGATATCGCGCGATACCCCGATCAGTTTCCATCGCGCCATGAACGACAACAGCCCTTTGATACTTACGCACACAATCACAATCAGGCAGTAGATCCCGAGTGTTCTGCGGCTGCTGGGCGCGTAATAGGGAATCGCGCGGCTGAGTCTCGATCCGGTCAATACGGTCACCACCGCTGCGCCGTGCGTCCCGGGAGAATGTTCGAAAGGAACTTGACTCCCGGCAAGCGTGTCCGTGATCACGCCCGTCGCCAGCGGGATTACGTTCCCGATAATTCCCATCAGCAGCACGCCAAAGAGTCCGAGGACGATCGCCCACGTGTAGCGCCGCAAATACGGCATCAGGCCGCTCAAGTCCATCTTTGGCAGCGCTGGTTCCGGTTTTTTCCGTGCTGAAGCGCTCACCGTAGTCGCGACCTTGCCGTAGAGAGCGAGGGCGACTCGCTCAAAAATTGTTCATAACTGCGATCCAATGATTGGTACCGTTTCGTTTTTGGATTCCATCGCACCCCGATTGGCAGCACGTGTTTGTCGTCCATGCCCTTTACCGGAGTCAGATATAGCGTCAAGCCTTTCGCCGCGTCTTGTTCGAATTGCAGCCGCCAGCCGCTCACCGGCTCGATCGGCGTCATACCGAGATAACCTTTCGCGTTCTTCAGATGTTCGTCGCAGCGGAAAACTTCCTGCCACTGTCCGCCGTCGTTTTCCGCAATCACCGCTCGCGTGACGATCGTCCCGGTGATGCTGTCTTTTGGCGTTTTAGGCACCACGTTTGCAACCAGAACTTGTTGCTTGCCCGTCTTCGCCAGATCGCCGAATGCGAGCACTTGCGCTTCACTGCCGAGCAGCGAATCGGCGGCGGACCTAATTTCGTCCGGTACGGCTGGCTCAGCGGGTTTTGCGGCAACGGGCTCTTCCGACCTGGGCGCAGAATTGGTTCCACACCCTGCGACGAAAGCCGACATCAGAAACCAAATTAACAGGGAGCGTGGATAAGATGGCGCGACTGGCCGCACAGGAGTCATTACCTTTCCAGACGAACCTCGCACCGCATTGTGAGCAGAATTTTCCATGGTTTGTTTGGCCAGGCTCGCTATAGGCTCGATACCGCTAGCGTGATCTCAACTACCCGTCCCGCATTGCCGTCTTTTTCCGCCGTGCAGAGCACTTCCATCAGCTGCGGCACTTCCGGGCCCGCCCAATCGAAAGCGTAATACAGCAATTCTAGCTGCTGGCCGTCTTTCGTGCTAGGACTCCGCGAATCCGGCTGGCCATAAAGCTGCAACACTCTCGCGGCTGCGTCTCCGAGCCGCAATCCCAAGCCTGTGCTTAAGTCCGGCGCCATAGCGATTGATTCTACGCACCCGCGAGGCGGCCGTGTCTTTGTCTTGCTGGTCCATACCGACTGAATTATTCCATTTTCGTCAAAATCTACGTTCAGTTCATCGCCATCGCACGTCACCCACTTCGCCAGGTAATTTTCCTGATCTTTCTTCGTTGGATTGCGCCAGAATGTCTGGGCTTCGGCCATAGAAGTGCGCCCTGGCAATATTTTCGCTAGGATCGTTTCATTGTGGCGAGGGAGATTCTTTGTTTGCACCGGGCCGCCGGCAATGCGGCCAGCCGCGCAAGTTGCCAACAGCCCCAAACTAACGCTGGCCCAGAATTGCGTCGAGGCGCGCCTCAAAATTTTCCTCTCCTTCGCTCCACAACTCATTTCGTTCCACCGGCAATGCCCGTTCAATGGACTCGATCCAACTGAACAATTGTTGGATGTTTTCCCGCGTCTTTGCGGCATATTCGCGGCGGTTGGCCTCGACCGACATCCACTGGCGAAAAGTTCTCTCGATGGGGTGATCGGAACTGTCAAATGGATTCGACGCCGCTCCCGGTGCCAGAATTCCCGCGTGCCCCGTGAACAAATGCTCGAATCCCAGGTCCACGCTGAACTGGCCGTCGCTTGCCGAAGCGCCGCCATCGTACTGCGGCCCGCGACAAATAATTTCCAGCGGATGCGGCCCCTGCTTCCATTTCAACGTTTCGCTCTCAAACGTCCACAAGTCCCACTGCGCGTCCACGATGTACGCCGTGTCCTCGTGAATGTGCTGCGCCGCAATCGCCGCCACTTCCGGCGCGCCAAAAGTGCCCTCGCGAAAATCCCACTCGGAAACGGGCGTTTCCGTCGGATCGATAGCTTGAATCACCAGATTGTCGAAGCTGTTTCTCGGTGCGGAGAGCGGAACGGTGGCGAGAAATCGTACGAACTGCGCAACTGCCGATTCCCGCGAAAATTCCCGCGTCCAGATGCGAAGATACGCCCGGTTTGCCATGGAAAGGGAATTATACAGGTCGCGCGAAGCAGAGGCGAATCACCGAATCCGCGCTTCAGCGCGCATCTTGTGTAGGGGCGCAGCCTGGTCCTGAGCGTAGTCGAAGGAACGCCGCGCCCAGCTGGCCCGGGACTTACGATAAACCCGGTTTTCTTCGCAGCGATTTTTGCAGGTGCAGATTTATCGAACGCCGGTCATAGAACAACGTCGTCATCCTCGGATGATCCGATAAGGATCGCCGAAGGGTCCCAACGCTAAAATTTTGTTGGCGTAACAAAGAGAAGCGCTTACTTCGATTCTGGCTGGGACGTCTTCGAAAACTCCGCGGTAATTTCCTGCAACCGTTTGCGCAACGATTCACCAACATTGGAGAAAACATCCGCGCAGGCACTGCGCAACTTTTCTTCGGCGGACGCGGAAAGCCCGGACACCACCTCGCGCGATTGGTGGTCCAGCTTCGCAACCGTGGTCAGCAGCCAGGTATTCGAAACATTGTCGAGCCGCGTCTTGAAATCGCCTGTCGCCGCGGTGCTAAGGTCAGCCATCGACGCCCGCATCTCTTCCTGCTGTTTCGCGGTCATGGCCTTCCACGATTCCCACAGCGGCGCAAACCCATCGTTGATTTTTTCCTGCGCCTCGCGGACCCCATTTTCGAGAGCCGTTGCCATGCCCGCCTGAAAACGTATCAAGAAGCTTTCCTGCTCTTCGGTCAATCGTTGCGTAAGTGTTTCCCGCGAAGCCGCGAATTGCCGGTTCGATTCGGCGGCCGTCTGGGTCAGCGCTTCCTCAAATCCGTGCAATTCCTGCCTCGCGTGGCGCTGAATCTCGTCCATGAACGCCGCCGTAGTTGTGTCGGCGGCCTCGGCAAAAAGCTCGCGCGCGCGGTCGAACGATTCGCGTACCACTTCTTTCATCTGATTCTGCGTATGGCCCACAAAATTGCGGCTGGCATGATCGAGTTCGGCAGTAAACTCCGCGGAAACTTCGCCCGCGCGTTCGCGCAGTTGATGTCCACCCTGCTCCACCATTTTGTCCGCCAGGCCGTTCAGCTGCGTTTGCACTTTCTTTTCGTACCACTCCGCGGTCTTGTAGATTTCCTCGCGCGCGCCGTGACGGATGTCACCCGCCTTGCTCTCAAGTTCGGCAAGATTGCGGCTGATAACGCCCTGCGAAGCTTCGTGCAGTAGTTGTTCGACGCCGCCAAGATTTTCCCGGAATCGCGCCAGCGATTCGGCGAACGCATCATCCGCAGCGCTTCGAATGCGTTCCTGCTGCAGCGTCAGCGAAGCGTCCAGCAGCGATCGCCCGCCCGCCATCCGGCTGATCGCTTCATTGGTCCGTTCGATATGGGGTTCCGCCAGGCTGCGAACCTGTTCGTCGAATTTTCTCACTGCATCATGGCTGGCATCGTCGAATGATTGGCGAATGCGCGTGTTCAAATCATCGAACAGCGTTTCGCTTCGGCGATGCAGTTCATTGCGATGCAGCGACAGCACGTCGTCCAGTTGCGATTGAAATCCTTCCAGCGCGTACTGCTGCGTCGCGCCCAGGCGCCCGGAATATTGATCCAGTTGCGAAGCCGCGGCTCCGGCTCGCGCGATGGAATGTTCCAGCAACGCCGAGTTCTCCTGCAATTTGCCGAGTGCCTCGCCGCGAACGCCGCTGACCCGTTCCTCGGTTTCCGCCACGATCCTCGTTGCCGCCTCACGCAGCGCCGCCATCCGCTGCTGCAGTTCGCTGTCATACTGCTCTTGTGTTTGTGCGCGTAAATCAGCAGCGCTCTGGTTTGCCGATTCCGCCGCTCCTTCTTTCAGTCTTGCCACTGCCGAATCGACAAACTCCTGAAGCTGCGTTTGTGCCAGCTTTACTTGCTCCGTCAGACGCGCTTGGATTTCGCCTTGCACGTTTGCAGCGGCGTCTGTCAGTTGCTGTTGCGCCGTGCCCGCGGCCACATTTAGCTTTTCCTGCTGCGCGCTGAAAGCTTCTTCCTGCTTTCGCACTCGGCTGTCTAGCACCGCGGAAGTTACCGACGCCTGCTCGGCAATTCGCCGCTCCAGCTCTTGCGATTGCGCAACAATCCTTCGCGCTACTTCCTCAGCTTCCCGGCAGAGCTGTTGCACGCGCTCGGTAATTCCAGCGAGGTGTTGCTCGTGCAGCGCATGCTGCTCCGCTCCTGCTTTCGATATCGTCGCCGTCACTTCGCGCGTCAACTGCTCAAGGTGCGGCGCCAGCCATCTCGGCAGCTCGTCCTGCAGCGCTTTCGCTGCTGCGTGATACACGGCCCGGCTGCGTTCATCGCTTTCCTGCTGAATTCGTTCGACGGCGCGCCCCGATTCTGTCGAAATATCGGACTGCGCCGCGCTGAATTTCTGCTCCCATTTTTCTGACGCGGCGTGCTGTTCTGTTGCTACCGCCTGAGCCGCCGCTTCGCGCGCCGCCGCGCTGATTTGCTGTTTCGCATCGGCGATCAAGCGAGCCACCTGCCGCGCCAGCTGCAACGAAGCGTCCGTGGTGCTCATTGGCGGCGGCATTAGATGCAGCGTATCCGTTCCGATTGCCGGAGGCGGGAGCTCCGGTTCCACAGAGGACTGCGCGTCCGCCGTTTTCTCCGGCGATTTTTCCGGCAGTGACAGAATAGTGTCCTGATCTTTTACCGCGTGGTCTTTTGCGCCCGCCGTCACGGTAAAATTGCCCCAGTCCTCCGGCGGAAATCCGATGCCCCAGACATTTCCTGGAAGCTCCAGCTCCAGCGCCACTTGAAACAGTTGCCGCACCGTCCGCGGCCGTTGAATCCACGCCACGCGTCCACGCACTTGCCGTGGCGGCTGTCCCGCCTCGGCATGCGGAATCTCTAGCGTCACCCACATGTTCTTCAATACGTAGTGCTTCGATTGGTAGCGGCAGCCGTGGCAATTGATAATCAGGCTGGACGTCCGCTCCACAAACGACCGCCCTAACGCATCCACGCCGCTCACGATCAGCGGCACTGCCTGCACAATTCGTGAACTGCGCCGCTTGCGCAGTTCTTCGCCCGCATTCATCGCGTTTTCTTGCACCATGTCTATACGACCGTCGGCACGATCTTTGCCAAACTCTTCCATGTCCGACGCCCGATCCCTTGCTTATCTAGTCTGTTTTGCTCTGCTTAGCGGGGTTCCGTTTTGGACGCATCGGCTTCTGTCCGTGGGCGTCTGCCGGTAAGGAAATCCCATATCTCTTTTGCCACCCAAATCGGGCCAACCAGTAAGTAAACTGGCCCTTGGAAAAAAGCGGGATGATTTCCTTCTACTTTATGTCCCAGAAACAGCAGCATCCAGCCGGCGACAAAAACCGAACCGCCCCAGATCCACTTCATGAAGAGGAGCAACACAATCCCCGCGAAAATCAGCGGTATGCCAATTCCGTGCAGAATTTTATTCCACACTGAAGAGTGCTCGTGATCGTACTGCGCCATGTAGTGCGCCAGATCGGGCATAGCGCACCTCCTTGTGACGGGGAACTCACTGCAGAATTGTGACTCTATAACGAAAAAACTAAAATGGCCAGTCTGGCCTAGGAGTACCACCGTCTCAGCCTAGTACGCCGCCCGGTCGCATAGCCCGTGGGCCCTTTGTGAAGGCTGGCAGGATATGAAAAGAAGTTGTGATCCTGACCCCGCCAGCGGCGGGCGAAGGATCCCTTACAATGCTTGGAGCGTGTCACCAATGCCAGAAATAGTTCAGCCAAATAAAGACCGTTACCACACACCCTGTAAAGGCTAGATGGATTCCCCATCCGAGCCAAAAGAGCAGTTTCTTAAGCCACCGTAAGGAAAAAAGAGCCAGCGCGAGCACCGGCGACTCGCACCCCAGCACAAAAAGATACTCCCGCCGATTTGCGTCCACTGCGGCGAGCCCTTGACTTGGGTCCGGATGAGTGAGGCCAACAACAGCAAAAAGGACGAGGACTGCTGCTCCGGCGGCAAGACAAACGCAGCGCGCATTGCCGAGCCGTCGCAAAAATGGCGCTAAGAAGCCGGCCACAACGCCGAAGGCAAAGACAGAGACCATTAGCTACAAATCCCGCCGGCCCTCCATGGCCTTCATCATCGTGACTTCGTCCGCATACTCGAGGTCCGCGCCCACCGGAATTCCCACGCCGATCCGCGTCACTCGCACGCCCAGCGGCTTCAGCAGTTTCGACAAATACATCGCCGTAGCCTCTCCCTCCGCAGTGGGATTGGTCGCGATGATGATCTCTTCCACCGAGCCGCCCTTCAGCCGCTCGATCAACTGCTTGATTTTCAGTTGGTCCGGCCCGCGCCCCTGCAGTGGCGCCAGCGACCCACCCAGCACATGGTACATCCCGCTGTACATTCGGGTCTTCTCGATCGCCATGATGTTGTGCGGCTCTTCCACCACGCAAATCGTTCTTTTATTGCGGTTGGCGCCAGTGCAATACAGGCACGGATCAGCGTCCGTGATATTTCCGCACACCGTGCACTCGCGAATATTTGCTTTTGCGTCGCGAATCGCATCCGCCAGCGCCAGCGCGTCTTCCGGAGGCAACCTCAACAAGTGAAACGCCAGCCGTTGCGCCGTTTTCTGGCCGATTCCCGGAAGGTGTTTTAGTTCATCGATCAATCGTTCAACAGGAGCGGCAAAATCTGGCATGCCCACTGTGTAGCACAACCGTGCACAGCTTCGCAAACCATCGTCGTCCGGATCGCCTTCTGCAGCCCAGAGTCAACCGACGTGCTAGATACTGATTGGGCATTTCCTGGGCCGAATCCCGATCCAGTCACGTTGATCGCGTTACTTTATTCGACTCTCGCCTACGTACACACTCGGGGAGTGTGCAAACCCGTTGCAAACACTGGAGATGGATAGATCCAGCGGCGCAACCTTCGGTCACCACGGCGCGGAGGGGGAGGAGGAATTCTAATCAAGTAATCAACGCAGCGCTTTTTCGCCCGCGGAGAGAACCGCAGATCATTCACAGGACGTGTCCCCCAAGACACACTTCGATAGAAGTTTCGAGTACAAGTCCTTAATTTTCAGCACGGTCTCCCCCGGCTCGCCGCATGCACTTGCGATTCCCGTCGTTGGGGAGGAGCAGGCCATGAGCGAAAAACGGGGTAATGAACGCGAGGAACGCGAACCCACAAAAACTGTCAGCCTGAACTCGGCTTTAGTGGCCATTAGTTGCGCGGCACTCTTATACGCTGTCTCCTGGGTCATGGGTTGTTCCACCGCTCCCACGTCGAAAACCGGCGGCGGCAAAAAAATCAGTCACTCGGCGGAACTCGTGCACCTCTCCCAGGAAGACAAAGTCGGACCCACGATTTCTGGCCGCAGACTTACCGTCGAGAAAATGGCGCAGCGCGCCGCAACCTCGCTGCAATATACCAATGAAGAATACGGCGTCGGGTTCGATGCGCCAAAAGGCTATGTCCTGCGTGAAGGCGAATTGCCGGAAATGGATCGCGGCCTCGGCTACCTTGGCCCCATCCCCATGCACTTCGCCGCGCCGGGCGGCATTCGTCTCGCCACTGTCGAGCCGCCGCAGGGCCTGCATCTCGGAACAAATTTCGTAAACGAATTTTTCACGGTCAGCGCGTACTACGGTCCAACCGAAGCCGTCTGCGCCGATTTCAATATTCCCGCCGAATCGCGCGGGGCGCCCGTCACGCGCACCGTCGACGGTATCGACTTCCACGGCTTCGCGGAACACTCCACTGCCAGCATGCATCAGTACAACGGCATCTACCTCCACGCTCTCGCCAACGACACCTGCTACGAAATCGGCTACGGCGTTGCCACTGCTGGCCCCGGCTCACCAAGCGCCTCCGGCAATCTGAAAAATATCAATGAAGAGAATCTCCTCCACAAGCTGGAAAAGCTTCTAGAAAACGTCCGCATCACCCAGCCAGACTTCGAGCGTAAAACCGCCACCGACTAAAGTTTCTCGTAGGGGCCGCCTTTTGAGGCGGGCGATTCTAGGCAATCGCGAGTCGCAGTCCGTCGGACATTTCCATTCGGGTTGCATACTCGACGTGCACAACTCGACGCGGCAAGCTTTCAGATTTCGAAGAGGCGTGAATCACTAAAGGCCGCATGGCAATTACTCCGCCCGTTGCAACGGTGCACTCTACGCACTGCGAAGTCGACGAACGCTCTTGGATTTCGAAATCCGTGAAAACTCCGTCACAGTGCGTACTTGGAAGAACTCTAAGAGGTCCGTTAACCGCGGTCGAGTCGTCAAGGTGAATTCGCAGTGCCAGCACTTGCTCAAGCGCTTCTTTCGGCGCGTGAGAATAAACCATGCCTTCTTTGGTCGATCACGACTCCAGCCAGGTTTCGCGATCTTTTCCGCTAGTGGCAGCGCGGTGTCATGATGTCATGCGACAAGCCAGTTTGACGCCGGCGATTTGTCGAAGAGCGTCGCTCGGAAGGGGGTTGCAGTCGCTCCCAGCGCGCCGCGCGCGATCTCAAGGAGTCGTGCGTCGTGTGCGATTTTCCGCACCGCACCAACGGAAAGGACGTGCCGAGCGCCCGCGCGGCTCCGCTTCAGTTGTGATTGGGAAAGCTCGAACGCCAGTGCGGAAATTTCGGGCTTCGAGAAAAGGTGGGGAAGAACCGCATAGCGTGTTGTTGCAGAAGTGTAAACGAACTGGTTTGAATATGCTGCGAAGTCACGGCTTGGAGCTAAAACAAGCCGGGGATTTTCATTCCGGCGATTCCGGGAATGCTTCCGGTGAGGGACTTCATCTGATTCGCGAGTTCGTCGTCCACGCGGCGTGACGCTTCATTCACCGCGGCGCGGACCAAATCCTGCAACATTTCCTGATCCTTCGATGCAAATACTTCCGGCTCAATGCGCACTTCCAGAACCTGCTTCTGGCCATTCATCTTGACCGTCACCATACCGCCGCCGGCCGAAGCCTCGATCGCCACCGTGTTCACCTGACGCTGCAGATCTTCCTGCACCTGCCGCAACCGGGACAACATTTGTTGAAGCGCATTGACTTCCATCACGAGACCTCTTCGCGCCGCTTCACTTCAGAAATTCTTCCGCCGAAGCGTTGCAACATGGAGCGCACCATCGGATCGCGTTCAAACTTCTCACGCAATTCCTTGGTGCCGGCCGCCGCTTGCGACGCATTCGCGGCCGTCGCTGCAACCGATTCCATCTTAGCACATACGCGCACGGAGCGATTCAGCACCTTGCCCGATGCAGCACGGATTTTTTCCAGCGAGTCGCGTCCTTCCACCATTTCGGCGAACGCCCGCTTCTCCGTCGCAAAGAATATTCGCAACTCCGCGCCTTCCAGTTCCCAGCGATGCGCGTGCTCCAGCAGTTCGCCCAGAAATTTTTGCTGGGCCTGAATCGCGGCGCGAATTTCGGCCACTTGCTCCTCGCTCAGGCCGTTTGCCGCCACGCGATTTACTATTGATTGCGGCTGCGATTCAGCAATGTTGGCGGCCGATTGCGATTTCGCATCTGAAATTTCAAACGCAGATTCGCGCTCCGCGGCCTTCTCATCGACAATGATCGGTATTGCTCCAGCAACACTGTCAACCATCGCAGCATTAGGGCGGCTCTTCTGCGAAAGTTTTTCTTCTACCGGCCCTGCCCCAGGCAGAGGCCCAGGACGCGCAACGCTGGCCGCGACTTCGCTGCCATTCGCAAAGGTTTCCGGCCGCTTGCTCCAGGCGGGGGAACTGAAAGTAGCCGGCGCCGCAGCGGAATTATTCGGAGCAGTCGCAAGCGCGGGGCCCGCTCCCGCAGTCGCGGCATTCGCAATTTGATTCTTGCTGGACCAAGCCGGTATTGACGCAGGGAGCGCGCTGGCTCGAGCGGTGGAACTTTTTGTAGCGCCGCCGTTGCCGCTGGCGTCGCCCAAATCGGCAAGCAATTCTTCAAGAGGCGCCAAGCGCCCGGCGTGAATTAATCGCAGCAAACCCATTTCCAGATGGACGCGAGGATCGGGTTTGCGCCGCAGGTCGTCATCGGTCTGCAGCAAAATATTGAAGAATCGCGTGAGATCCTCTTCACTGAATTGCGCGGCCGCTTTCGCAAGCGCGGGTCGCTGATCGGGAGTCGCGGCGATCAAATCCGAATCCGCGCCGCAGACGCGCGCAATCAAGAGATTGCGCATGTGGCGAATCGCTTCGCGGCAGAAGTGCTGCAGGTTGCGACCTTCTTTTTGAAACGTGTGCACTAGGCCAAGAGCGCGGTCCGCCGAACCTGCGGCGATCGCTTGCACCAATTCATTCAGCGCATCTTCCGGCACCACGCCGAGAAGTTCGCGCACTTCCTTGTCGGGGATATTGTCGCCGCAATATGCGCGCGCTTGCTCGAGCAGTGAGAGCGCATCGCGCATGCTGCCCTCCGCCATACGCGCAATCACCGCGACTGCGCCGTCGGCGATGGTCAGATTTTCTTCATTGACGATGTATTTTATCCGGTCCGCGATTTCATTAAACGTCAACGCGCGAAAATGAAAATGCTGCGAGCGTGAGCGAATCGTATCTTCCAGATTTTCCGGCTCGGTCGTAGCCATCACGAAGATCACTCGGTCGGGCGGTTCTTCCAAGGTCTTCAGCAGAGCGTTGGACGCTTCGCCGGTCAGCATGTGCGCTTCGTCCAGGATTACCACCTTGCTGCGCGATGCCGCCGGCGCGTAGCGCACCATCTCCCGCAGTTCGCGAATCTGGTCGATGCCGCGATTAGAAGCGGCGTCAATTTCGATTACGTCCAGCGAACTCCCGGCCGCAATCTCCTTGCACGAATGGCATACGCCGCACGGGTCGGCCGTCGGCCCATTGATGCAATTCATGGCCTTGGCCAAGATGCGCGCCGCCGTTGTTTTGCCGACGCCGCGCGCGCCGGAGAAAATATATGCGTGCGCAACGCGATCGTTCTTAATCGCGTTCGCCAGCGTTCCGGTAACGTGCTCCTGTCCTACCAAATCTTTGAATGTTTGCGGCCGCCACTTGCGTGCGATTACCTGATAGCTCATGAGGGAGAGTCTCGCACGCCGCGACGATGGAGAAAAGTTATAAGTTTTGAGTGGTAAGTCAAAAGTTTCACGGCGAGACGAAAACTGAAATCAGATTCCGTGATCGCAGCGAGACGCAAACGTGCAAAAGAAAAAGAAGGTTCGCCGAAAGTAAGCGGCGAACGCTGGGGTTGTGCCGGCGCGAGGAACTTCGGGTGATCTGGGGCACACGAGGCAATCCCGGTACCGTTGCTCCCTTCCGGGCCTGGCGGGGTTCGCGGGACCTCGTTGCACAGAGCCCGAAGTTCCACGCTCCGGCAGTCCCGCAATTGCGAGACTGCTTGGCAAAGTTTAACACAGTCAGTTACTGAAGAAATGCGGAGCGGGTCTCGAAGCGCGCCAGAATGGATGCGTCCGGCGAGAGGCCGAAGTCTGCGGAATTTTCACCTTCGAGCTGAACAGAGATCGCATCCTTCACATTGGTCATCAGCTCGTCGAGCCTAGCCGCTTGCCTACAACCGGCAGGTCGAAGCGCTCTGCGACCAAGCACCTGCCCACCTGGAAAATGCGCACTTAGATGATTTGCTTCAGGTTACGTCATGAGAGGCGAATTTGTCGCAACTGCACAAAGGGATTGCGCAATTTTTGCGACGGAATGCTATCGCGTGGGTTTTGCGTCTGGAGGAATCACGTCCGCTGGATTCACCCAATTTACTTTGAACGGGCCAATGGCATTCACCTGCACGATTGTCGCGGTTTTGCTCAGCGCGAAATGCCGCATCTCCTTCGGCATACTGACAAAGTTGCCTGGGTTCATTGTTTCCAGTTTCGTTGCATCGAATTTTTCGCCCATGCCGACCTGGAAGGTTCCTTCGAGCACCGTAACGTTTTCATCGGTTGGATGCCAGTGCGCAGGAATCACCGTGCCGGAGGTGCAGCGCAGCCGCAGGGTGAAGGGCGTACCCTCCGCAGAAGGATCGCCACCGATGGCGGCCATGTCGCAGCCTTTTATGATCGGTGTCCATTTCAGATCGGCAGAACGCACAATGCCGTGGCCAGTGCCTGCGGTATTTTTTTCCTGACTGTAAGCTGTACCCCCTAGCACCACTGTAACGGTCAAGGCAGCAGTCATAATTCGTGAACGAGTGAAGTTCATAGGTACTCCCCTTATTGAAAATGGTTTGAAAAGACGATGCTCGGTGACGGTGAACATACTCCTTCGGTTGCCATTGAGCAAGCAATCTAGGCGACGGCGGAGCGATCCTTGCCCCAGTTGGGATAGGCAGCAAACGAGGCCGATCAGTTGATCTACGCACACCGGCTTAAAAAAGTCCCCGTCGGCGCGATGGTTTTGAGTTACTCTTCCGATGGACGGAGTTCCTCCCCGTCCGCCCGTCGATTGCCGCAGCTTTCGTCGGGTCCGCGCGCCAGCGCCGCACCACGAGGCCTCGCCTCGGTGCCGCTCCTCGTTACGGAGCACGCCTGCCCCGGCAGGCACGCTTGCAAATTGCAAGCAGGAGGATCACTAAATGAAAATTGCAGTTCGATTGATGTTCGCCGTTTCTCTTGTGTCGTTTGCTGCTTCTTTTTCGCAAGCCGAACCACGCCAGATCATGCAAGGCACTCAGATGCGCTTAAAACTTCTGACCGATATCAGCACGTCGTTGTCACGAAATGGTGATGGCTTTATCGCTGTAACCACCGAACCGGTGAAAATCGGCGACCAGCTTCTCTTGCCCGCAGGCACGCGCATTCGCGGCATTGTAACCAGCATCAGTCGCGCGCGCCATTTTGCGCTCCTGCGCGGCGAAGCTTACCTGAACTTGTCATTCCGCTCGGTGGAAATCGACAGCCGGCTGATTCCGGTCCAGATGAGTATCATCGCGGTCTCCAAGCCCTCAACCGAAGGCGAAGGCAGCCGTCGCAAGGACGTTACCGTGACGGAAGGCCAGCTGCTGCAGGAAACGCACGACATTAAGGGATCCATCATTGCCGGCACGATTGGCACCGGCGGATCAACCGTGATTGGGAAACTTGCCAGCCACGCTGCAGCCGGGTTTGGAATCGGCCTCGCCGGCAGCGCGATCTACGTTGCTCAGCGCAAAGGAAGGGAAGTGGTACTGCCTTCGGACACCGGCTTTCTGGTGCGCATGGATAATACCATTACCGTTCCCGGTACGATCGCTTCAACCGGTTCAGTGAACGGCAGTCGTTAACACCCCGATAATCTGCGCCGTCGCCAAAGTGCTTTTTGCGCTTTGGCGTCGACCGGTGGTACGTCACAAAAAATGGCACAGAGGGAAACAGCGCAGACCGCGGCGCCGTCAAAACCGAACCGAGATCTCCTCGATTGTGGATCCTAATCGTCGCGATCTGCGCGGTGCTTTTTTCTTTCCCGGCGCCGCTGAACTGCTGCCTGCGCACTTTCGAGGCAACACGTTCGGGCAGTGGGTTTTTCTGGCAATTCTCCTTGCTCCGTTTGGTGGCGTTCTTGTACTTTGCCGGCTGCGCAGAATCGCGGAGCACGTAGCGCTTGGAATTGGTTTGGCGTGGCTGTGGCTTTTGGTCTTGTGATCCGAAGATGCACCGCCCTCAAGCCCCTTCGGGTTCTTCATAACGGCGCACTTATCAATTCAGGTCTTACTTCTTCGGGAAATTCTGGTTCGCTTTCACTTCTTCGATTTGCTTGGTGTGCCGCTCGCTGTGCGCCGCGATCAGCAGAACAAACTCGTACGCGTCCCACTTTCCACCTGCGGGACTCTCGACAGCATGTCCTCTCAAGTCCGGCGTTTTCTTCAGGAATTCTTCGGTGGTCGCACGGCTTTCCACAAAATGCTTGACCGAGCCTTGCGGCGAACTGAACCGATTGGTCGGTTTCAACGGCTGCGGAGCCTGCCGCTTGTCGGTGCGGTCCGGTACGTTTGCCAGAATTCCGGCATCGATCTTGGCAATATCGCGGTCCGGGGCAGCCGGAGCCTTCATCACGTTCTCGACGATCATTCCGCGAATGAAGTCTTCTGCTGCTGCGATGTGCTCCATGCATTCCGCAACTGACCATTTGTCTGGAGCTGCCTTGAAGTTCCACTGCGCTTCGGATAATCCTTTGGTCGCCTCGAGCACGCTTTTCTTGCTGGTTTCAAGAGCCGCCAATGCCTTTTCCTTGTCAGCGGGAGTTGGGTCTTGTGCGCGCACGCTCCCCGCCGCCACAGCTAGAGCTGTACAAATCACCACTCCCATCCACTTCCGTCGCATCATGACCGTTTTTTCCTTTCGTTGGCTCACTGGCGTCCCGCCGCAGCCGACCGCTGCGAAATCTCCTCGGTCGTCAGCTCTTCCAGATGACTTGCAATATACCAGTGATTTCCCCAGCTATCGAGAAGTGAGCCGGAACGGTCGCCGTACGCCTGTTTGGCCATCGGCTGCAACTCCTTGCAGCCATTAGCCAGTCCACGTGCAAAAACAATGTCGCAGTTTTCCACGTAGTAGTGGTGCGCCACGGCCCGAGGTCCCCACGGCGCGCGGCCTTCGCTTAATTCCACGACAGTGTCGCCAATGCTCACCTTGGCATGCTGGATCGTACCGCTGCCACTGCCTTCCTTCTGGATTACTTCCGCGCCAAATGCCTTTTCGAGGAAGTCGAGAAAGCGCTCGGCATGCTTCACGCTGAAGTACGTATTAAGCTCTTGCAGGATTTCAGGCCGGTAACTTTTCCCTACGCTGTGCGTCGCGATGAACCAGAAGTTCCCCGCCGGGTCGCGTACGCCAGCTTCCCGATCACCATAATCCCGGTTCGCCGGTTCGTACAACGAGGTCCCTCCGGCTTTCAGAGCCAGCGCATAAACCTCATCCGCGTTCTTTACGTAATAATGCAATCCGGCGGGCATGGCGCTCCATGCAGGGCCGGCGTCAGCGAACTCGATAATCGAGTCGGCTATTCGAGCCTCCGCATGCCTGACATTTCCGTTCGCATCGCACGTCGAAAACTTCTCGCTGGCTGCAAACGCGTTCTTAATGAACTCAAGGAAGTTCTTCGCGCCGTCGACGATGAGATATGGAGTCAAACTTCGAAATCCCTCTGGAATTGCGCTCTTTGGCTTGGCCATGCCGTCCTCCTTGCTGCGATGTCGTATGGACGCATTCTGCCGGACTGGAGGACGCGGCGTATTGTAAAAAATTGACCTGGAAGGCTAGCGCATCAAGCTATTGGAAGGTGGTTGTGATGGCGGGGAAAATCCTGGTAGCCTGCAAGATACTTGGAAGGGTTGATGCCTGAAAATGCGCGAAAGTCGTGGATGAAATGCGCTTGATCGAAATAGCCGCAGTCGAGGGCCGTCCCGCTCCAGTTCACCGGCCGCCCACTAGTAATCCTTTTAAGAACGGCCTGGAACCGGCGCACGCGGCAAAAAAGCTTCGGGGTCATACCCACGTGCTGCTTGAACAATTCGATGAACCGCCGCGAGCTGAAGCCTGTTTTATCCGCGACTTCGGTGATTCGACTGATGGCAGGCTGAGCGAGAAAATTCTCGACGGCATACTCCACAACAGGCTGGCCTTCAAACATTCCTGCGGCGCGTTCCAGCAGCGCCAGCTCCACCACATGCAGCTTTGCTTCAGCGCCTTGTGTGGCGAGTGCGCGCTCCCGCAGCTCGCGGGCCAGACGTCCCCATAAATCTTCCAATTCAACGTGCTGGTTGTGCAGTTCATCGCTCGGCAACTTCAGAAAGGGAACCGCGCCCGCCGGGCGGAAGGAAACTCCGATTACGCAGGTCTGTTCATCCGTATCGATGACAAAGCTTTTTGTATGCGGTCCGCTCACGCTGCATCCACTCAACTTCCGCATCTTGTTCACATCGTCCGCGTCGTAGAGGCGTGTTTCATCCTCTTCCAGATTGATAATCAGGCTGATACACCCGTCCGGCATCAGGCGCTCTTTCTGGTGAAGTCTTGGCGGATGCTCGTAGTACCACAGCATTTCCACGAAGCGGGAAAGGGGCGGATCGGGCTTGACGTGCAGATTGAGCATTTCATAGGGATTTTACTCCCGGACGGACGCTTGAGCCATTGAGTTTTCGTTTTTTATGATGTGGTTGAATGAATTTCCTCGATCGGTTCCATCAGTTCTTTCGATTGACGCTGTTCCCGCCGTCGCGATACTCTTTTTGCGCATGATGTCACGTCGTCCGCTCTGCTGCTTACCTCAAGCGTTTACGCCAAACCATTCCGAGGAGATTCATGTCCACCGAATTGCGTAATTTTTTATCGCTATCCTATGACGAGCTCGAACAGCTGAATTTGAAGGCCAAGGAACAGCGCAAGAACCGCGTCGCGGCACATAAAATTCAGGAAGACCGCGTCAAGTATCTTAACGATGAGAAGCGCATCAAGGCGGTTACGGTATTGTTCAGCGACTTGGAAGGCCGCCTGCACATGCTGGATTACGACAAAAAGTTTCTCATCAAGAGCTGGGACAATTTGACGTTTGACGGATCGTCGATTCGTGGGTTCACCGCGCAGCGTGAGAGCGATTTGCGACTGGAGATGGACTGGAGTGCGTTTTACTGGGGGCCGTCCGATGTATTCGGTTCGGGCAAGGTTTTGGTCTTTGGCGAAGTGATCGATAAAGATGGCTCGCCGTACTCCGCGGACATTCGCGGTTTGCTGAAAGGCTACGCTGAAAAGCTGAACCAGGACGAAGACTACACGCTCAACGCGGCGAACGAAATTGAAGGATTCCTGTTCCAAGGTCCAGATGCGGAACGCCACTATAACGAAACGCGGAAATTCGAGTACGTAAATACCGGCGGGTATTACCACTCGCTGCCGGGCGATCTGTTGCGCACATTTATCGATACTACGGCGGAAGTGCAACGCTCGATGGGTTTTCAAAACGAAAAAGACCACCCGGAAGTTGCGCCGTCGCAATTTGAAATCAACTATGGCTACGGCGAAGTGGTGGCAGCGGCGGACCAGATTCAATTGTACAAATTGATTTGCCGCCAAGTAGCGACGCGAATGGGCTTGACCGCGAGCTTTCTGCCGAAGCCGGTGGTGGGCGTGAACGGCAATGGAATGCACACCAACGTTTCGATTTCGAAGGGTGGAAAAAATCTTTTCTGGGATCCCAAAGGTGAGGAAAAGCTCAGCAAGATGGGCTGGGGCTTTATCGACAAAATCCTTACGCACGCAAACGACATCTGCCTGCTGCTGAATTCCAGTGTCAATGCGTACCGCCGGCTCGATCCGCACTTCGAAGCGCCGAACCAGATCAAGGCTTCGCCCGTGGATCGCGGGTCGATGATTCGAATCCCAATCGGCAACGAAAAGAGTTCGCGCGTGGAAGTGCGCTCGGTTGCGCCGGATGCCAATCCGTATCTGGTGATGTATTCGATTTTCAAGTCAGGGCTGGACGGCGAAACGGCGAAAATCAAGAACCTGCGGCAGGCGGAGCGCTATCTGCCGGACAACATCTACACGGCGCTGGAAAACTTCGAAAAGGCCGGGTGGACGACCAAGTTGCTGGGCGCCGACGTTAAGGCCCGTTTCGCGGACCTGAAACGGGCTTCCGCGGACCGCTGCCCGCGCGCGCTTGGGACATTCGTGAAAGCGCCTGAAGTGCAATACCACCATGAGGTTTACAACCAGTTCCTCTGGAACCTTTTCTAGACCCAGCTGAAGGTCAATCGATTCGAGAATCAGCTCTCACCGAGGCACGGCAACCAGCTGTGCCTCGATGTGTTTGTGGCTGCCCATCGCTAAGCCAGATTGTCGCTACTTGACAGTCCATGTCGCAGGTTGTCGCTTGCCGTGCGGGCTGGGGCTTCCCTAGACTGCCCCAGTTCGCCGATGGTTCGGCACAATTTCAACCAACTTGGAGGAAATATGTTCAGCAGAACGGCAGTTCTGGCCCTCGTTCTCGCATTCGGTTTCACGCATCAATCCGGAAGGGCACCCGCTCCGGCGTCGCAAGAACCCGAAAAGCCGGCCGCCGCTGCGGCGGTGGCGCCCGCAAGCCCGGCGGCGGCACCAGTGGCTGTACCCGCCGCTGCATCCCTCGCTGCACCCGTCGCCACACCCGCGCCCGCTGTGATTGCGGAAGGGATGTCGACGGTCTATTTTTATCGGCCCCGTCTTTACCGAGGCGCAGGCGTGCGTATTGGGCTATTCGTGGATGGTACCATGGCGGTCAACCTTGTGAACGGCCGCTGGACCTCGATTCAGATTCCCGCCGGACACCACATCATCAAACCCAAGGACGACCAAAGTGGCATCGAGATTGATGCGGAATCCGGACAGAGCTATTACTTTCGCAGCGGATGGGGGGAAGCCGGCTTGTTTCACAACGCTCACAAGAACATCATGATCGTGATGAAAGAGCAGGCAACTTACGAAATCAAACAGCTTAAACCGCTCGATGAGAAAGACCTGGTTTGGCCCGCGGCTCACGCAAGAACTGCAACAAAATAACCTCCAGAAAATACTCTCTGTAAGAGGAGTGAGCGAGCCTCGTAACAGCACGCAAAAATCAGGGATTTAGATCTTTACACGAGGCATCGCGGCTGAATCAGTGCGGGAATGGGTTCAGGTTGATACAGCGCCAGTCCAGTTTTGGAATTTTTTGCTTGCCGCGACTTTGGGCGAATGATGGCATGCGCGAGCCACAAAAATTTTGCGGAATTCACTATGACAAAGATTGTAAGATTTCTCTAATTTGCTTCGCTTCGACGACGCACTTCTCTTTGCCGCGTTTTGCTGCGACGAGCAGCGTTTTGCCCAGTTCTTGCGTGCTCGAAATATGTTTCGGCCAGAAGTCTGGCGGCGCTCAGGAATGGTGCGATCAAGCCGTAGATGATGCGATAACTTGTTGTTCTGGACTTGATGCCATCGAGCGGCTGAATCATTGCCGGGCGAAACACGTAGATTGCGCGGAAAGGCATCGCCAGCAGCGCGTTTTCGGTCTTGCCTTTTACCCGTCCCCACATGGTCGTGCCGCGCTCAGTGCTGTCGGCTCCCGTGCCGGAAACGAAGACGAAGGACATGCCTGGATTTAGCTTCAGGAGCGAGGTCACCGCGGCGATTGTAAATTCGTACGTGATGCGCGTGTAATTCTCTTCCGTCGTTCCGCTGGAGGTTACGCCCAGACAATAGAGACACGCGTTCAGTCCGGTCAGTTGGTTTTCGATGGGACTGAAATCGAGGAAATTTTTATGCACGATTTCGCGCAGCTTTTCGTGGGTGGTTGCGGTTGGCGCACGCGCCTTGCCCGACCATTCCGCTAGCTCCGAAAATGACGATTCGCATCTTGCCTCCGCGCACGCGCTCGCCGCGCATTTTTGATGGTTCAATAAATTATCTCTTTTTTGTTAAGATGCGACCATGAAACGACGCACTTTGATTCAATCCATTTCCGCGGCATTACTGCCAGCTGCGAACCTGTTGGCTTCAGACAAGAAAGTATTCGACGCAGCGGAGTCGGACCTGGTGTACGAACTCCGCGTCTATCACTGCTACGAAGGAAAGCTGCCGGATTTGTTGAAGAGATTCCGCGAGCACACCGCAAAGATTTTTGAAAAACACAGCATGAAGAACATTGCGTATTGGACGCCGATGGACGAGCCGCAGAAATCGAACACGCTCATATACATTCTCGCGCATCCCAGTCGCGAAGCCGCCGCCGCGAACTGGAAAGCGTTTAGCGCGGATCCCGAATGGCAATCGGTGCAGAAGGCGTCGGAAGCCAATGGCAAGATTGTGGAGAAAGTCGATTCGACGTTTCTGCTGCTTACGGATTTCTCGCCGACGCTGCGCTAAATTTCATTCGGGTCAAATTGCAAAGGCCGGAGGGCTGGGATAGAGTACGGGCTCGCGATGAGTGAATGAAGAAATCCCCCGCGTAACGAGCCGACTGAAGCCAGGTGATTTTCAGATCTTGGGCTTACTACCTTTTCTTTCTCGTTCCCAGCGCAATTTTATTCCGTTTGAGCCCGCCGCGATACCGGCCGTGATGGTTGCCGGCGACAGCGGCGTTTTCCCTTATTTTTCCTACACAGAATTGGGCGGAATTATTCCTGTAGCCGGTCTTATCGGCGGTTCTGCCGGGTGGGCGCGGCGCAGGCGGCTGCCGCCGAGGCGTGTGCAAGCGTTTTATGACACACGTGCGTTGGGAAGAGTATCAGCGCCATGTGCACGAATTGCTCGCGAACCAGAAGGTCGCCGTGTTGGACGCCCCCCGATGGTTTCCCGATGCGCACAGGTTTGGCGATGCGCTGCACTTGAAATGAAGAAGGCGCCAAAGAGTTTTCGCAGGACATCGTGCGGAAATCTGAGTTCGTTCAATTCGTGCGGCAAGTACAGTGCGTGTTGCAGGAAATTTTATAACAGCGCGAATCCTTTGTGTGTTCGCTGATGGTATAGTTTCGCCGAAATGATAGTTCGAGAGTGGGAAGTAGTCGCGCCTGAGTTTTGGAAATATGCGAAGGAGTTGAGCGAAATGAAGGTATACGCGTGGAAGTTTTGTATCTCCGTTCTCGCGCTCGGGTTACTGCTGTGCGCAGCGACTTCGACGGCAGTTGGGCAAGGAAAGAATCCATACGCTGGCGATGCGCAGGTGGCGAAGCTTGGCGAGTTTGAATTTCGCGCAAACTGCGCGTTTTGTCACGGACTGGGGGCGAAGGGCGGCGGGCGCGGGCCGGATTTGACGCGAACTCCGAAAAAGCACGGCAGTTCGGACGCGGAAATTTTCAATACCATCAACAACGGCGTGCCGGGAACGGCGATGCCCCCGAACGGAGCGACGCAGCAAGGCGTGGGAATGACGGAGGAAGAGATCTGGCAGGTGGTGACGTACATCCGAAGCGTCGAGAAGAAACCGGAAACGATGAATGGCGACGCGAAACATGGCCGCGAGTTGTTCTACGGAAATAAGGGATGTGCGACGTGCCACATGTTCGACGGAAAAGGCGGTAGGCTGGGGCCCGATCTGACGGGAGCGGGAACGGCGCGTTCGACGGAATATCTGGTGGAGTCGATGAGAAATCCGAGCCGTAGGTTGGCGCAAGGGATCAGCGAGGCAATGAAAGAGTTTTCAGTGGAGTACGAAACGATCGACGTGGTGACCAACGATGGCGCGAATTATAAAGGGACGTTGCTGAATGAAGATAGTTTTACGATTCAGTTTGTGGATATGCGCGAAACAGTACATTCGTTGGACAAGGCTTCGCTGAAGTCGTGGAAGAAGTCGCGTCAGTCGTTGATGCCGGTGTACGACGAGAAGGCCCTGCCGGAAAAGGATTTGCAGGACTTGTTGGCGTTTCTGGAGCATGGCGCGGCGGGAGGTGGCAAGTGATGGGCAGGTTGCGAAGAGAGAAAGCATCGGCTACGGCGACTCTTGACGTTGTCGGATGCGTTGAAATTGTGATCCTTCGGACATCCCTGTCGGATGTCCTCCGGATGACAACGCATTGGCTTGCTATTTTTTTCCTTGGTTGCATGCTCGCGGCGTCGGCTTTTGCACAGGTCACGCCGCAAAGATTGTTGAATGCGGGGCAGGAGCCGCAGAACTGGCTGATGTATTCGGGGGATTATGCGGGGCGAAGATTTTCTTCGCTGCAGGAAATTAAGATCGGAAACGCGGAAAAGTTGGTGCCGAAGTGGGCTTACCAAACGATGGCGGGCGGAAAATTCGAAACGACGCCCCTGGTGGTGGACGGAATTATGTATGGAACAGGACAGGACGATCGCGCGTTTGCGCTCGACGCCCGCACGGGACGGCCGATCTGGCAATACCAAAGAGCATTGCCGCAGGATATTCGTCCATGTTGCGGCCGCGTGAATCGTGGCTTGGCGATTTTGGGCGACAAAGTTTTTATGGGAACGCTCGATGCGCACGTGATCGCGCTCGATACGAAAACCGGAAATGTAATCTGGGATGTTACGGCCGTGGATTATACGAAGGGATACAGCTTCACGCTGGCGCCGCTGGTGATCAAGAACCTTGTGTTGGTCGGAGTTTCCGGCGGCGAATATGGTATTCGCGGTTTTATTGATGCTTACGACGGGAACACCGGCGAACGGAAATGGCGCTTCTATACGGTGCCCGCGCCTGGGGAGCCGGGCCACGAATCGTGGGAAGGCGAATCGTGGAAAATTGGCGGATCGCCGGCGTGGATTACGGGAACGTACGACCTCGAGACGAACACCACGTTCTGGACCACAGGTAATCCTTCGCCTTCGAATCGTGGCGAAGGGCGCGCTGGAGATAATTTGTATTCGAATTCGCTGCTAGCGCTCGATCCGGATAGCGGAAAACTGAAATGGTATTTTCAGTTTACCCAGCACGACGAGCATGACTACGACGCGACACAAGTGCCAGTGATGGTAAACGACGGCGGGGGAAAGCAGATTTTTCAGGCAAATCGCAATGGATACTTTTATGTGATCGACCGGACCAACGGGAAGCTGATTCGCGCGGAGTCCTACGCGAAGGTTTCCTGGACCAAGGAGAAGGATGCGAACGGACGGCCGGTGCCGGCGAAGGAAGGATCGCCGACGCCGGAAGGGAACCGAGTGTGTCCGGGAGCGGCGGGAGCGACAAACTGGATGTCGCCGACTTACGATCCGCAAACGGGCTTATTTTATGTGACCGCGCGAGAGCAGTGCGATGTGTTCTCCACCGCGCCGCAGCCGTACCAAGCGGGACACGCGTATTACGGGTCGGCATATTTCCCGAATGACGATGCGGCGCCGTTTTATGGCGCCTTGCGTGCGATTGATCCGGAAACTGGAAAAATAAAATGGGAGTGGAAGCATCCATCGCCGACATGGTCAGGAGTGTTGTCAACGGCCGGCGGAGTGGTGTTTACCGGAGACGCGGAAGGGAATTTTATTGCGCTGGATGCGGCGAGCGGAAAAGCACTGTGGCATTTTCAGTGTGGCGCGTCGGTCTATTCGTCACCGATGACGTATGCGGTTGACGGGAAGCAGTATGTGGCGGTAGCGGCGGGGGCAGCGTTGTTTACTTTTGGGCTGCCGTAAAGATTTTTCACGGAGTTGGAGTAGTGGCGGCGATGGACGCGGACTTGCCGATGGCGTCGCCGTTGACCACAAGTTCGACGCGGCGATTGCGCTGGCGGCCTTCGGTATTGTCGTTCGAAGCAATCGGCTGCGTTTTTCCGAAACCGTGAGCGGTCATCGAGGAAGGAGTAACGCCTTGCTCTGCGAGGAAATCACGCACACTGTCGGAGCGCCGTTCGGAGAGTTGCTGGTTGAATTCGTCTGAGCCGACACTATCGGTGTGTCCTTCGATTTGCAAAGTAAGTCCGGGATGGGCCAACAAAATACCGGAAATTTTTGCGAGCTTTTCGCGAGCGCCGGCTTTTAGCGTGGAACTGCCGGTGTCAAAGAGCACGTCCGACATGTTGACGATGAGACCGCGTGCGGTGTCGCGCGTCTGCAAAATGGAATTGAGTTGACCGAGAAGTTGCGCGCGGAGATCGCCTTTTTCGGATTCAGCTTTAGCCGCTGCCTGGCGCGCTTTCTCCGCCTCCGCTTCGGCGGCCTGGCGCCGTTCGATGGCGGCTTGCTGTTCGGCTAGAGCAGCGGCGCGAGCTTTCTCTGCTTCCTCTTTTGCTGCAGCGGCTTCGGCGGCTGACTTCTGCGCTTCTTGTTGCAGGCGAATGGCCTCAGCCTGCGCCGCAACGGCCTGTTCGCGCGCCTGATCCGCTTCCAGGCGGCGTTTGACTTCAGAATCTGCGTCGGCGCGAGCTCTTGCTTCGCGTTCTTCCGCGGCGCGCTTTTCGGCGGCGACTTTGGCCTGCGCTTCTTCTTCCTGTTTCGCTTTCACTGCTATCACGCGAGATTCTTCGGCAGTTTGAATGGCGTCGCGAGCGGCGGCTTCCACCGATTTGCGATCGCGCTTCTGGCGATAGGCATCTTCGGCGGCCTGTAACTGTTGCGCGGCTTTACTGATGGAGGCTGCGGCATATTTTTCGGCGGAAGCGTTTCTTGCGATACGCAGAGCATTGCGTGCTTCAAAGAGTTGCAGAGGAGTTTTCCGGTCGATGCCAAAGATCGCGTTCTCGATCTTGGTGTTGGAAGCGGAGTACACGCCACGGGCGAGAAGTTCGTAACGCGCTTCGATGCTTTCGCCGCCAGTGTCGGCATTTTCCACAACCACGGTGTCGCCCGGCTGCGTTACCGCGAAATACGGTTCGGCGGTGACGATCATGCCGAAGGTCTGCATATCGGTGATGGCTTTCACTTCGCCGTTGCCGCTCTTGAGCGTAAGTTCGCCCAGATTTTCCGCGCGGCCCTGCGGCGAAACCGCCCACAGAACATAGGTGAGATATTCCAGGCCAAACTTTGTTGCGTCTTCAAGGTTGCTGAATTTTGCGCTGATTTCGACGCGGTTGCCTTTGTTTTTCACTTCGGCTCCGCCGGAAGCGGTTGGCAATAACGGCGTCCCGTTAAACACGATTTCAAGATTGCTGCCGGCGCGCCGGTAATTGATGGCTTTGGTGCTGTGCGGAACGCTGGAAGGCGTCGCGGCCGGCGCGGAAGACTGGGCCGCGACCGAAGTGGCCAGCAATGCGAAAGGAATGAAAAGCGTTAGAGCCTTGACGGAAATATGCGAGAGAGGTGTGCGCACAGGTTCGCTCCGGTTGGCCGGCGCGCCACTGCCGCTCGTCTTCGTTGATTACTGGATTGCGTGGTGGCCGGCTCAATTCAGCGTAACAAACGCGCCGCCTCGGAATGGAGCGAACCACACGCTGCTTGTCCAACTTATTACAGGAGCTTAACGGATAGGCTAAACGCAGGCATCGGCGGAATTGGACCATTCCAATTGCACCGTGTAGCTACCCAGGGTCTTGGTTCTCCATGCGCAGATGTCGCCAATCTCTCCGTTGGCATCGTCGTACCAGCCTGTGCCAGGAACGGGATCGGTGATGGCTTCGCAAAGTTCGTGTGATGACGTGGAGGTGAGCGCATCGGGAATTGCCAGGCCGCCTTCGCATCCGGTGCAGCCGGGATAGGGCATTACGGCATAAAAAATGTTGTCGGCAGTGGCGTCGTGGTACCCGCAAAAAGTCTGGCAGGATTTTGCGCCGCCCTGGTCAACTTGCGTGCCGGGAGGCAGAAAAACGAAGTACAGCGAATTGGAAGAGTTCGCGGGAAGAGTGCCCGCGGTAATTTCGCTCTGCAACATTTTTTGAATGGCTGCGTCGGTGACGGTCTTGCCGGGTTCGGAACTTGTGAGGACAGTTGTGCCAGTACGCGAGCCATACCCGATGGATTTGCTGGGTACGTTGTACTCCGCAAGTTGGTCCAGCAGTTTGCTGGTCAGAACGAAATCGAAGAAGTCGTTCATGTGGGTCATGAGCGGCGAGTTGGCGGCCGCCTGCCACGCACTGCCCCAAAAAAGCGTAAAGACCTCGGCATTCGTCAGCAACGGGCCGTCGCGGTAGGTGAGCTGTGGGTGCGAGGTGGAAACGATGCGCGGAGCCGAATGCAGAGGCACGATGCGCAGCGGATGCCGATACTCGGTACCCGAATTTTGCGGATCTTTGGATTTTTTGCGAGAGGCTCGTGTGGCCATGGAACGCTCCTTGTGACGGCTGCGAAAAAGAGTTGAGCTGGGGAGGTAGCATGCCGGAAACCGGACGTTAGCGCGACGCGGACAAGCTGTAAATAGTACGAAGAAGGAAATCGCGCGACGAAATGAGCAAGATTCCGATGTCGAGAAGGACCGCAGGAGTTCTATGATGAAATCCCCAGCAGGGACAACTGCTCATGAACAACCAACCTGCCGACGGAATAGAGCTGCGGCGCAGCAGGCGCGTGCTGTTGCGCGTGGCGATTCAGGTGCGATGGACGCCAGCAGGCGACAGCGCCATCACCGAAGACACGACTACGCTTGTCGTGAACGCGCACGGAGCGCTGATTTCTTTGGCCATGAAGGTAAAACCCGGCGCGCGAATTTTTGTACGAAACCGCGCCATCGCGGAAGACAAGGAATGCCGCGTGGTACGGATTCAGGAAAAGCACGAGGGAAAAAGCGAGGTCGGTGTGGAGTTCTTGCGGCCCGATGCAAAATTCTGGGGGCTGCAGTTTCCGCCGGACGACTGGAAGTAATGCAATCTCTCGCGCCGGCAACCCCATTGAGATTCAGGAAATATTTTTCAGTGTAACGGCGATCAGCTTGGCGGTTCCTGCATAGACATCGCCTGCTGTTTCCCATTCCATGGAAAAAATGCCTTTGTAATTATGTTTTTTCGCAAGCGCGAAGATTCTCTCCATATCCACCGGTACGACGATGTTGGCGGGAGTTGTCGTCGTGTCTTTGACGTGCGAGATGGCGTAGGCGTGCGCAAACATTTGATCGAGTCCGCGATAGGCATCTTGCGCGGGAAGAGCGGCAAGGCTGTTGCCGAAATCGGGAAGCGCGTGCAGCCACGGGCTGTTGATGCGATCGAGTACGCTGACGACAAAGAACGGATCTTCGCTGACCGGATTATCGTTTTCGAGGTGGACAGCGATATTTTTGGAAGCTGCGTGCTCGGCGATGGGCTTCAGTCCTTCCGTAACGCGGGCGGCATCGGGCTTAACGTTTTTCGCGGAAGCGATATTGATGCGAACGCTCGTCGAACCGAGGCGTGCCGCAACGTCGATCCAGGTCTTGCCGAATCGGATGGCGCGTTCGCGTTCCGACGATTCCGGCGAATATAGACTATTGTCGCCGTCTGCGGCGATATCGGCGAAGGAACTGCCGACCTTGCTGGCGACGTTGCGAATTTCGTCCAGATAGCCGGGTTCAAGGGAAAGAAAGTGTTCGCTCCATGGCTCGACTCTGCGGATGTTAAATTTCGCGGCGACGTGCGCGGCGAAATCCTTCAACGGCATTTTTGAAGAAGCCACCGACTTGTCATCGTGCTGGCCAGCGATGAATTCGCGGAACGGATAAGAGGCGACCGAGATGCGGTCGTGTGGCGCAGACGGGAAGACAATGCGCGGCTTGTCAGACGAAAGGTAGATAGAGAATTTGCCGGCTAAAGTGAGTGTTGGCGGGCAGCCAGCGAGCAAAGGCAATGCCGATACATTTTGCAGAAAGTTTCGACGCGTAGTCTTAAGCATGGCCCGAGAGTCTACACCGGCAGAAGAAACGCCGCCAGAAGTGTAGTTGTCAAAAACATCACTTCCACAATCGTTTTGCGGCGGACGCGGCTCTTAACACCAAATCGTTGCGGGCGAGATAGTTATCACGAAATTCGGAGAGATAGCGGCGGGCGGCTACTTTCATCCTGCCGACGACGGGTTTCACGCTCGCGACAGGAGGAGCCGCTTGATGATAATTGCAGCGGATATCCGCAATGCTCTCCGGCGCGACTTCGATGACGAATTGTAGACACCCGTCGGCGTAAGAATAATTCACGTTTTCGCCGTTACAGGTTACGTTTTTGATGGTCTTGATGCCGGCTTCGTCTTTCAGGATCGTTATCTGTCGCGAAATTGTTTCGCGATTCTCGAAAACGGTTTGTTCAGCAAACATCTTTAGACGAAGCGTGCCGTCGCGGCGCTGCATACGGTAGCTGCGAATCACAGCGTCACCTACTGTTCGCCAGCATAGCCGCCAATGCAAAGATGTCAGCCTGGCGATGAAGTCCAACAGATTTTTGCCGTGGTCCCGCAACAGTTCGTGGTGCCCTACGACGAAACATGGTTTTCCCAACAGTCCATCGAAAGCAAAGTTTTCAATGCCATGGTGCATGTAGCGCCGCGTGTAAATGGGGAACTGGCCATAACGTAAGATCGCCACGCTCCAAAGATCGGCGATGGTGGTTTTATTCACGGTATTGTCCGCTGGCACGATTTCCGTATTCACCGCTGCGACGAAGCTGTTGCTCTTTAGAGCCATTATCGCTTCCGGCGAGAACGCCCCTTGCGGGAAAACCATGACGCGATCGTGATGGAGTCCGGTTCTTTCAAGAAGCGCATCCATGCGAGAGTTAGCAGTCTTGAGCAATCTATTCAGTACACCCGTCGAACGCGTAGCAAACTCCGCGCCGCTATGGTCGCATCCGTGCATGCATATGGAAAGTTTCTGGTTATTCTCCTGGAAATCGGAAATGGTGGCGCGATTGGTACGACGCCAATTCCATGGGATGAAAGCAATGGACGTGGCGAATGTCTGTTTTTCCATTAACTGCAACAGTTCGCGAAAATTGAGGAAGCCGTAGCGCTGTTGCAGGAGCGGGTCGTCAATGATGACGCAAGCGTTGATTTGTGCGGGTGCCAGGCAGATCTCGCGGAACGCATACATCAGGAACATGACCAGCGGCACCGCGCCGGCGAAGCAGTTCTTCACGTCGAAATAGACTGCAGCTTGCCGATGGATGTCGACAATCGAGTCCGACGCATCGAGAAAGAACGGTACTTTGCCAACCGCGGTTCGTGCGAAAAGATGCCCTTCAGACACGGCAACAATGCTTTTAAGATCAGGCGATGTGGATTTGACAGCAAGTGCCGCGTGCGCCGCGCCGGGAAGAAGCGGAACCTGTAATCCCGACATCGGTCCGCAAATTTCGGGCAAGTCCGACGAGATGGACAGCAGCGGGGATCGCGCGTTGAGATTGCGAATGTCCGCTTCGGGGTCGGCTGTGATGATGCGCAGCAGGTTTCTGCAAACATCTGTGGACCGGAATCCGTAAACGAAGATCGCAGAAGAACCGGTCATCCAATCTGGCAGCACCGCGGCACCGCCGGAACGCAGAATTTCGGCGAGCGTCGAAGCTGAAGTCAAAACGGAAAATGTGGACAGGCCGGCGATTACCGAGCCTACATCGCCAGCGGTGGCCTGGCTGATGGTCAATGCCACCCACGGAATTCCGAAAAAGTCGAGAACTGCTACCAGGCGTTCGTCGTCCGCAGAAGCGCTGCCTCGCAGCAGCAGTGCAACGGGAGACTTAGCGTCCGTTGCTTCAGCCAATCCCGCTGTAGGTTCTGGCAGCATTTTTATCCATGGAACAAATTAAGCGCGCTGACGACCGCTCTTTCGGCCAATCACCAGAGATCTCATGGCGTGCTTGCGGCCAATGCCGTTAAGTACCGGTGTCATAAAACGCATCAATGCGGTCAACGACGGTCCCGCGGAATGTGGAATCCAGCAAAAATTGTCTTTGCGCAAAATTTCGAAATTCGCGGTCTCAAAGGGACGTGCGTATTCCGCGAGCGACGGCAGGTAGTAAGACTCTTTTTCCTTGGCCGCGCGGTCGCGGAAGCGGCTGCGAAACGCCGGGAATTTATCGTTCATGTCGATTACCACGCAGATTCCCTGCTCTTTCAGTAGCTCATGGATCTGCCGCGCATTGTCGTTTTCGTTTTTCAGGCGGTGGCAGTAGCGAATGGTATTCACGCCGAAGATAAAGTCGAAAGATCCCCGCAATGACTCCGGATTGGCGCCCAGACTCTGCACCATATCGCCGACCAGCTTTTCGTTTTTTGCCACGCAAAACCGCACCTTGTCCGCAATTTTGGGGGTAAGAGCTTCCTTTGCTTCCAACTTGGCGGATTCGATCAGCGCCGCGGAAAAATCAGTTCCGCAGGCGAACTCAACCGGTGTGCCGCGCCCCTCCAGCACCGATACCAGGTGGAGCAGATTCATTCCGGCGCCGCAGCCGAACTCCAGAATACGCAGTCCCTTGCCGACCGCTGCCTTGGGCAGATATTTGTCGATCACTTCCAGATAGATCTCGCCGTAGTCATGCTCCAGCAGGTAGCTGATTCCGTGCCCTGCGGTCTTTTTCATATAACGCCGGACGTTTTCCTCGGCGCTATATTCCGTGAGGAAATCGTCATTCAACTTGGCAGGGATGTTTTCACGCGTTTCCATCGGGTCTCCCGACAGCCTTATACCAGCAGCCAAAATCCAAGTGAGCTTTGTTTCCTGTCCCAACACCCTGTGGCCACAATGATAAGCACAATCCGCGACCGCAGGAACGCAACCTTAGAGGAAGGTGAGGGATTTGTAATGGGGTTGGAGCGGGACTTGCAATCAGTAGATTCGCAACTTTGCACGGCCATAGTATCGAAACAAGGTACCTGCAATCGTGATTGCGGCCACGACAAGTATACGGTGAGAGCACTGAATTTGGTACGAGAATATGCCCGAATCACCTGCTGGAAGCATTTTTGCGCAAAATAGCGTTGTGGTGTTCCAGGTCAGACTTCGCTGCGTGATGCTGCGATGCCGCGAGGATGCGGTTTTAAGCCTAAGCCCCAACGCAGAATCGCGTAGGCCGCTGGGCCAGACGCGAGCAACCACGGCGCCCAACGCCATACGAACGGTTCGCTGTAATAAACTTTTACGCCGCAGAGGATTGCGGGAAACAGAATGGCGCAAGCCAGGCCAAGGCTGCCTCCGGGTACGCGAAACTGCCGCTCCGCGCTGGGGAGCTTCTGACGCATGCCCCAGACGGCCAGAAGAGTAAGCAGGGAAGTTGCGATGCGCGCCCAGATATAGATGTTGACGAGATCGGCGACCGGGAATTTCGCAAGCAAACAATAAACCAATAGAGAGACACCGATCGCGCGCGCTGGCGTTCCAAATCGCGGATGTATCTTGCCAAGCCACGCCGGAAGATAACCGTCCTGGGACATGGCGGCGGGAATCCGCGTGGTGTAAAGGATGGTGCTGTTCGAAAGGGAAGCGGTGCCGATGATGGAAGCGACAAGCATCGCGACGCCTAACGCTTCACCGCCAATCCTGCGCGACGCTTCGACGATGTAGCCAGTCCGCCAATCCTGCCAGTTGCCGAGCGCCGCAATGGCCAGCGAAGCGGGCAGGGTGTAGGTGAGAATATTCATCGGCGTGTTCCAAAGCAGAATCCGCGGAAATGTTTTTTGCGCATTTTCCATTTCGGCAGTAACGCTGGAAAGTTGTTCATACCCGGCGTAATTCCACATGGCCAGCGCAAGCCCCACTCCGAAGATTGCGCCCAAGGGTTTGCCCGCTGGCGTCCACGGAAGCACCGGGTTGTGGTGCCAGTGCAACAGAGACGCGATGCAAAGCCACGCCACGGGAATCAGGACGACAATCAGCATGGCAACGGAAACCCAGCCGGAGATTTGTATGCCGCGCATGTTCAAATAGGAAAGTAAGCAGAGAACGAGGCAGGCGCCCGCCCACTTGGCGTTTCCAGTGAGCCAGGGAAAATACTGGACGAGATAATCCATAACCAGTACGCCGTACAGGCTGTTGAGCAGAAATGTTCCGGTCCAGTTCCACCAGCCGCATTGAAATCCCCAAAAGTCGCCAAAAGCCGCGCGCGTCCAACGATAAAAGCCGCCCTGCACCGGAAGAAGGCTGTTCAGTTCCGCCGACGCATACGACATGGGAATGCTCCAGAAGAAGGGCACGAAGGTGAGGAAAACCAGTGCCATGCCGGGGCCTGATTGGGAAAAGATTTCTTCGTAGCCGAATGGCCCACCCGCGGTGTAGCCATAAAAGATCGCCAGCAGCGGTAGGAAACCGATGGTGCGGATCGCAGCGGCTCGGGTTGCTGGTGTGGTCTTGTTGTTGGCAGTCAAGAGGGTGACCTTGGCGAAGGATGCTACCTTGCACGGTCCGAAATGCAAAGTGCCGCGCGAAAAAACACCTTTGTTGAAACGATGATTCGGTTGTGGCGAGCAAACACGAATTGCGCTTCGCGCACAGCATCCGTTAGACTCTGCGTCGCTATGAAACGCACACTCCTTTTTCTTTGCTCATTCTTCCTTGCCGGAGAAGCTCGGGCGCAACAGCCGAAATCGTTGTTTTATTTGACCGGCGATCCGACGTCGGTCCGTTCGTTTCTGGCTCACGCGGATAAGGTCGATATTCTGGTGCCCGCCTGGTATGCGGCAACCGCGGACGGGTTGGTTTCGGGTGGGCCCAATCCGCTGGTACTGGAAACGGCGCGGCAGCATCATGTTCCGGTGATGCCGATTATCGTGAATACCGGGTTTGTGCAGGCGGAATTTCACAAGCTTCTTACAGATGGTGCTGCGCAAAAACGAATGATGGATGCGCTCATCCGCGACTGCAAAGAGAACGGTTACGCCGGCATTCAATTCGACTTTGAGAACGTCAATTGGACTGACCGCGACGCACTTTCCGCTCTGGTGAAGGAGAGTGCCGCGGCTTTGCACCGCGAAGGCTTGCAGCTTTCGATCGCGACGGTGCCGAACGCGCCCGGCGGACCGGGAAGCGAGACTGCTTTTTCGGCGTGGCTCTACGAAAACTGGCGCGGTGCGTACGATCTGAAATCCATCGCCGACGCAGTCGATTTGGTGTGCTTGATGACCTATGACCAGAATACGCGTTGGACCATGCCGGGGCCTGTTGCCGGCTGGAACTGGACGATCGCAAATATTGAATTTGCGCTGAAAGTGGTTCCCCGCTCGAAGTTGTCGCTCGGAATCCCACTGTACGGATATCACTGGTTTGCGGGGCCGCCGGCCAAGGATCCCGCCACGGGATTGAACGACAAGCCGAATCCCACTGCGAATTACATTTCGGCGCCGGACGCAATGGATCTGGCGCGTGCGTATTCCGCCAAAATCGAATGGGACCCGGTGGACCGGACCGCGTGGTGTTACCTCAATCGCGGCGACCTGCGTGAATGGCTTTTCTTCACGGATGCGAGAACGTTCCAAGAACGCTACGAACTGGTCCGCGGACGCGGTCTGCAGGGATTCTGCTCCTGGGTTCTGGGAACCGAAGACCCGGCAATCTGGGACCTGCTTCCCTCGCACAAATAGGCTGCGAAAATTTTCCGCATGGGCAGAGACCGAGCGTTTCGCTGACAACGGCCGCGTTGACAGTGCGTAGCGCGTCCGTTACGCTTTTTCATTCGATGATGCATAACTTTTGTGCTGAGGAACCATAGAGCGCCGCATGGCTGAAGAAAAACTCCCCACCCGAGCACAGGATTTTTCTGAGTGGTACAACCAGTTGGTTTTGAAAGCGCAACTGGCGGACTACGCGCCAGTGCGTGGCTGCATGATCGTGCGGCCTTACGGCTGGGCCTTGTGGGAAAACATTCAGCAGGCGCTAGATGGGCGATTCAAGGCCACTGGCCACCAGAACGTGGCGTTCCCTCTGCTTATTCCGAAAAGTTTTATTGAAAAGGAAAAGCATCACGTCGAGGGATTTTCCCCGGAGCTTGCGGTAGTCACCATTGGCGGCGGCGAAGAACTTGCCGAGCCGCTGATTCTGCGGCCGACGTCCGAAACCATCATCGGGCACATGTGGTCAAAGTGGATTCATTCCTACCGCGATTTGCCGGTACTGATGAACCAGTGGAATTCCGTGGTGCGCTGGGAACTGCGCACGAAATTATTTTTGCGCACGCTGGAATTTTACTGGCAGGAGGGACACACCGCGCATGCCACGCAGCAGGAAGCGATGGAAGAAACGCGCCAGATGCTAGACACCTACACTGATTTTGCCGTGAACGAAGCTGCAATTCCCGTGATTCCGGGAGCGAAGTCGGACGCGGAAAAATTTGCCGGCGCCGATCTGACGTATTCAATCGAAGCGATGATGGGAGACGGTAAAGCGCTGCAGGCGGGAACGTCACACTACCTCGGGCAGAATTTCGCGCAAGCCTTCGAAGTAAAATATCTCGATCATACCGGCGTGCAGCAGCATTGCTGGACCACGTCATGGGGGCTTTCGACACGGTTCATCGGCGCAATAATCATGGTGCACGGCGATGATCAGGGATTGGTGTTGCCGCCGAAACTTGCGCCGTATCAAGTAGTGATCGTGCCGATTTTCAAGAACGACGAAGAGAAAGCCGCAGTGCTTGACGCTGCAAAGGATTTGAAGGCGCAATTGGCGAAAGCCAAAATTCGCGTGACGCTCGATGAACGTGAAGGTCAAAGCCCGGGTTGGAAATTCAACGATTGGGAGATGCGCGGTGTGCCAGTGCGTGTGGAGCTAGGCCCCAAGGACGTAGCGAAGCAGACGGCGGTGCTGGCGCGGCGGGATCGTCCCGGTCGAGAAGGCAAGATTTCAGTTTCGCTGGCGGAGGTAGCCGCCGCGGTTGCAAAGCTGCTCGGCGAGATTCATCAGGCAATGTACGACAAAGCGCTTACATTTCGGCGTTCGAACACTCACGCCACGGCAAATTACGACGAATTCAAAACCGCCGTGGAAACCGGATTCGCGTTCGCCGGCTGGTGCGGCACAGGCGACTGCGAAGAAAAAATCAAGGAAGAGACTCGCGCGACCATGCGCTGCATTCCGGTTGATCAGGAAGAAGTCTTGGGAGGCGGTGGTGCGGCCCCGACCGGAAAGTGCGTGTACTGCGGACGGCCAGCAAAAGAGCGGGCCATCTTTGCGCGAGCCTACTAGCCGCCTCTAATCAGGCAGAAATCCCGCAGAGCTGTCCCTGCGCCGAGGTTAGCTCCAAGCAACACTGTCCGGCAGAAGTATCGACAGCCGGAATCCACGGTGCTAACGTCGAAGTGCGGGACCAACCAACAAAAAGAGACTGTAGGAGCGGGCAAATTGTCACCGATCCAGCAAGGTAACGGAGAATTTCGTGCGCAGCGCGGCGCCGGCAAACTCAAGGCGCTGATTGTTACGGCGATTTTGGTTTTCGGAATTTATGCAGGTTTCAAGCTGGTCCCGCCGTATTCCGCAGAGTACCAACTGAACGATAAAATTCAGGAAATCGCCAGATTTGCGGTGGTCGAGCATAAGACCGAAGAGCAGATCCGCGAAACTGTGTTTAGGACCGTTCAGGACTTGGATATTCCTGCCACCCGCGACAATATCAAAGTCACCGCGTCAATCAGCAAAGTGGCGATTATGGTGGACTATACCGTACCGGTAGACCTCCTTTTTTATCACGTGGATTTGCATTTCACGCCAACCAGCGAAAACAAATCCCTGACCTGATGAAATTGCAGCCGTCTGAACGGCGTTTTCAAAGGAATCTGCATCTATCCTAGATTGGGACAGTAAGAGACACTAATTATTCAGCCCGTTGGAGAAACCTTGCGTATCCGCATACAAAAGGGATTCTGGACGTCAAAATACGGACTGATCCTGCTCGGCTCGGTCTTCGGTTCAATCGTAATCGCGGCTAGCATCTTCGGGTATTACTACGTCAAGTACGGGCACATGATCGATGCCCGGCTTTCTGGCCATATTCTGCAAAACACCACGCAGATTTTCTCCGCGCCGGTCGAGATTTCTCCCGCAGAAGTATTCACCGCAAATGAGTTGACGACCTATCTGCAGCGAGTTGGCTACCGCCCAGAGGCGGATGATACGTCTCTAGGCCAATATACAGTGAACGGCAATGTGGTGGACATCCGGCCTTCGAAGTTGTCCTATTTCGCCGGCGGCAATGCTCTGGCAGTGCAGTTCGGCGGAAAAACGATCCGGACAATTCGTCCAATCGGTGGCGGAACTGAAATGGCCTCAGCGGAAATCGAGCCGGAGCTGATTACCAATCTGTTTGACAGCGCCAGGGAAAAACGGCGAGCGGTTCGTTATGACGACTTGCCTCCCAACCTCGTCAACGCCATCCTTTCCGCGGAAGACAAACGTTTCTTCGAGCATCCGGGCTTCGACTTTATCCGGATCTTTGGCGCCGCATGGAATGACCTGCGGCACGGCACGCATCTGCAAGGGGCCAGCACCATCACGATGCAGGTGGCGCGGACCTATTTCTTAAATACCGATCGCAACTGGCGGCGAAAGGTCGCGGAAGCGATGTTGAGCTTTGAGCTGGAGCAACGCTATTCGAAGCAGCGAATTTTTGAGATGTACGCCAATGAAGTGTATTTGGGAAATCGCGGCAGTTTTGGCGTCCGCGGATTCGCCCAGGCCAGCGTCGTCTATTTCGGTAAAGATCTGCGCCAATTGTCCCTGGGGGAATGTGCGTTTTTGGCGGGCATTATCCGCGCTCCAAACTATTATTCTTCAGCCGACCGCCATCCGGAGCGCGGCTTGCAATCGCGCGACCGCGTGCTGCCCCAGATGGTGGACAACAAATACATCACCGCGGCGGACGAGCAGGAGGCCAAGCGCGAGTCTCTGAAAATCGTGCACACGTCTGCGACCTCGAGTGAAGCGCCATATTTTGTAGACATGGTGAAAGATCACCTGTTGGACAAATATTCTGAGAACGACCTGCTGAGCCAGAATTATCGCGTGTACACCACGCTGGACCCGGAACTGCAACGTGCGGCATCCGCGGCGGTCGAAAGCGGCGCGAAGAATGTGGACCTACTGCTGGAAAAAAAGTATGCCAAGTGGAAGAGAGAAAACGCGAAAAAGGGCAAAAAAGAATCGATCCCTCAAGTGCAGGTGGCGCTGGTCTCTCTCGATCCGCACAGCGGTGAAATTAAGGCGCTGGTCGGCGGGCGCGACTATGGCCAAAGTCAGCTGAATCACGCGATTGCTCACCGGCAGCCGGGTTCTGTTTTTAAGCCGTTCGTTTATGCCGCTGCGTTCGACAACGCAGTAGACGGCGTGCAGCCAATCGTGACTCCCTCGACGCCAGTGGATGACGAACCGACAACATTTGAGTTCGACGGGCAGGAATATACGCCTAATAATTACGGCGAACGCTTCATGGGGCACGTGACGGTACGCGAGGCGCTGACCAATTCGCTGAACGTGGCCACCGTAAAAGTAGCGGAAATGATCGGTTACGGCCGTGTGGTTCAGATCGCGCGGCAAATGGGCCTTGGCAACAATATTCGCGCCACGCCCGCGGTCGCGCTGGGCGCGTACGAAATGACGCCGGTGGATGTTGCCGCGGGTTATACCGCGTTTGGGCAGGGTGGAGTTCGCGCTGAGCCGCAATTCCTGCACGACATTGTCAGCGCCAATGGCACGGTGCTCGAAAAAACATCTCCGGAGACGCATGCGGTACTCGATCCGCGTGTAGCCTATCTGGTAACCAGTTTGTTGATAGATGTCTTGAATAAAGGAACTGGCGCTACGGTTCGCGCGAGGGGATTCGCATTGCCCGCGGCAGGGAAGACCGGAACATCGCGCGATGGCTGGTTTGCCGGATATACATCGAACCTGGTCACCGTGATCTGGATAGGGTTTGACGACAATCGCGACCTGGGACTTGCCGGCGGAGCTACTGCTGCGCCGATTTGGGCCGAGTTCATGAAAAAGGCCACGCTGTTGCCTGCATACAAGAACGTGAAGAACTTCGAAATGCCGCAGGGCGTGCAGGCGGTGCTGATCGATCCGGAATCGTCGCAATTGGCGACGTCCAGCTGTCCGTCCCCACGAGAAGAAGTCTACGTGTCCGGTTCGGCGCCGACGCAGATGTGCGAACTGCACGGTGGAGGACATGGAGTCATCTCTTCGACCGGATCTTTCCTGTCGCACATTTTCGGCGGCGGCTCGCCAAAACAACCGGCCGATTTGCCCAAGACCGGAACTTTCCCTTCCGCTAACGGCGACAGTCCCGCGGTGGGCCCGGATGGCAAACCACTCCCCCCGGAGTCGGAAGCCACTCCACAAAAGAAAAAGAACCCTTTACAGAAGGTTTTTGGTATCTTTGGAGGCAAGAAGAAGGACTCCGACAAGCAGAAACCGCCGGAGAAGGGAGAGTCGCCATGACGCACTTCGGGATGGCGGTTCCAGCAGCACTTATCCTCGTAAGCCTCAGCATTCCCTCCGCGGGACAAACCACCGACGACACATCGCCAGCTTCGAATTATATGGCGCCCATTCAGACTCCTGCGCAGCTGTCGGCCCAGTCTGCCGCTCAGCGACAGCTCACGCCTGAAGAGCTGGCGGATATCCTGATGGCGCGCAAGGAATATCGCGAAGCCGCGTTTTCCTACAAAAAGCTCGCCGATGAGAACCCGCGCAACCCCGTTTACTGGAACAAACTTGGCATTGCGCTGCACCAGCAATCGGAACTATCCGGCGCGCTGAAATTTTATCAGCAGGCGGTGAAGGTAAATCCACACTACGCCGACGCGCAGAACAACATTGGCACCATCTGGTACCAACGCAAGAAATTCGCCAA
>WNFR01000443.1_pt1 | contig 41608 bp, 38 predicted proteins | sample 5400221 | NCBI WGS metagenome assembly WNFR01 (sample SAMN13153357, study PRJNA577476) | soil metagenome | isolation source: 40 cm soil under Madrone tree | place: USA:California | collected 2016-06-14 | reverse complement strand
CAAGCTTGACAATCTGAACGCCCATTATCTCAGAGCGACCGACAGCGCGTGCCTGGTCAGCCTGGTGAAACCTCGAGTGGAGAAGCGCCTGGGCAATCCGCTGGCCGATGAGGGCGCCAGGCGCCTTGCAATCGGCATGGATGGGCTGAAGGCGCGGGCCGAAACCCTGGAGCAGTTGGCCGACAGCGCCATGTTCTATCTCCGGCCGCGGCCCATACCGATGGACGACAAGGCCAAGAAGCAGCTCACCCCCGAGGCCCGGAAATGGCTGGCTGAATTGGCCGAGGAACTGGCCGAGGCGGATTGGCGGGTCGAAGCCCTGGAAGCAGCCGTGCGGGACTTTGCCGAGGCCCGGCGTCTGAAACTGGGGCAAATTGCCCAACCGCTGCGCGCGGCGCTCACCGGATCGGCCATTTCCCCGGGAATCTTTGAGGTCATGGTCGTTCTGGGCCGCGCCGAGGCACTCGGACGAATTGTCGATTCCGCCCTTCCTGGTCGTTGATCCGTAACAGGTTCAGGCCTATTTATATTGCAGTGCACAACGCCTGCTTCCGAGCGGGCTCGAACAAGGAACAGGACCATGGCAAACGACGCCGCCGTGCAGATGAAAAATCGGGTCACCATCACCGATCACGCGACCGGCCAACAGTTCGACTTGCCGGTCCTGGAGGGAACGATCGGCCCCAGCGTGATCGACGTGCGCAAGCTCTACAGCGACCACGGCCTGTTCACCTACGATCCCGGATTCACCTCGACCGCGGCCTGCGAATCCAAGATCACCTACATCGACGGCGAGAAAGGGATTCTCCAGCATCGCGGCTATCCCATCGAGGAACTGGCGGAGAAGAGCAATTTTCTCGAGGTCTGCTACCTCCTGCTCTACGGCGAATTGCCGAACGTCGCCCAGGCGACGAAGTTCACCAAGAACATCACCTATCACACCATGCTGCATGAGCAGATCCACACCTTCTTCCGGGGATTCCGGCGCGATGCCCATCCCATGGCGGTCATGGTGGGCGTGGTGGGCGCCCTTTCGGCCTTCTATCACGACAGCACCAACATCGACGATCCGCGCCAGCGCGAGGTTGCGTCGCACCGCCTGATCGCCAAGATGCCGACGATCGCCGCCATGGCCTATAAATATTCGACCGGCCAGCCCTTCATCCATCCGCGCAACGACCTGAACTACGCGGAAAACTTCCTGCGCATGACCTTCGCCGTGCCGGCCGAAGAGTATCGGGTCAATCCGATCGTCGCCAAGGCGATGGACCGTTTCTTCATCCTGCATGCCGATCACGAACAGAATGCCTCCACTTCCACCGTGCGCATGGCGGGGTCCTCCGGCGCCAACCCCTTCGCCTGCCTCGCGGCGGGCATCGCTTCCCTCTGGGGCCCGGCCCATGGCGGGGCGAACGAGGCGGTCCTGAATATGCTGCGCCAGATCGGCGACAAGAAGAACATCCCCGAGTTCATCAAGCGGGCCAAGGACAAGAACGACAGTTTCCGGCTGATGGGCTTCGGCCATCGCGTCTACAAGAATTACGATCCGCGCGCCGCGGTGATGCGCAAATCCTGTTACGAAGTGCTGGACGCCCTCGACAAGCGGGAAATCCCGCTGCTCGAACTGGCCATGGAGCTGGAGCGGATCGCGCTGGAGGACGAATATTTCGTCGAGCGCAAGCTCTATCCCAATGTCGACTTCTATTCGGGCCTGATCCTGGAGGCCATCGGCTTCCCCACCACCATGTTCACGGTGCTGTTTAGCATGGCGCGCACCGTCGGCTGGGTCGCCCAGTGGATCGAGATGATCGAGGATCCCTCACAGCGCATCGGCCGGCCGCGCCAACTCTATACCGGCCCGACCCAGCGCAAGTATGTGCCGATCGAAGAGCGAGGGTGATTACTTTCCCAGGCGCCAAAGCCGCAGCGCGAACCGCTGCGTACTGTTCAACGCCCCTTTAGGACCGCTTTTCTCCAGCGACAGTTCAGGGCAAGCTCGAGTTTGCCGCACCGATAAGCGCCCGGTTCACGGCCGCCCTGCTCGACCTCGCCCAAAGGCCTGCCACCCGAGCAGCGCAAATAGCTATTTGCGTTCGATCAGCTCGATCTTATAGCCGTCCGGATCCTCGATGAAGGCGATGACGCTGCCGCCGTGCTTCATCGGTCCGGGCGGGCGGGGAATCTTGACGCCTTCCTTTCCCAGTTTCTCGCAGGTTCCATAGATATCCGGAACGCTGATCGCGAGATGTCCGAAGCCGCTGCCGATGGTATAGGGTTCCTTCTGGCCCCAGTTGTGGGTCAGTTCGATCACCGAATGCGACTTCTCGTCGCCGAAGCCCACAAAAGCCAAGGTGAACTCGCCGCTCGGATAGTCCTTGCGGCTCAGCATCTTCATGCCGAGGTGGCGGGTGTAGAAGTCGAGCGATTTTTCCAGGTCCAAGACCCGGAGCATGGTGTGCAGAAATTGGCTGCCGGCAGACGGCTGGCTCATGGGACGGTCCTTCGTTTGCGTGAATAGCGGGGGCATTGTATAGGAATTTCCGATCTCTCCGCTACCCGCAGCAGCCGCTCAAGGAAATCAGGATTGCCGATGGCCCGACCAATCAAAGCCGCCGTGATCGGGGTCGGCCATTTTGGGCAGCATCACGCCAACAAGCTGGCGGTTGCCGAAGGCGTGGAATTCGTCGCCGCGGTGGATCGTCACCTGGATCGCGCCGCGGCGATCGCCGCCCGCCACGGGGTCAAGGCCATCACCGACTATCGCCTGCTTCTGGGCCGCGTCGATGCGGTCAGCATCGCCACGCCCCCGGCAAGCCATTATGCGATCGCCAAGGACTTCCTCGAGCATGGCGCTCATGTGCTGGTGGAAAAGCCCATCGCCGAGACCGTCGAGGATGCAGATTCGTTGATTCGCCTGGCGGCTGATCGGGGCAAGGTCCTCCAGGTCGGCCATATCGAGCGGTTTTCCGCCGTCGGCCGGCATATCGGCGCGACGGTCCAGCGGCCCCTGTTTATCCAGGCCCAGCGCGTTGGGCCTTTCAAGCCGCGCGGCGAAGCGGTCAGCGCTGTGCTCGATCTCATGATTCACGATCTCGATCTGGTCCTGGGCCTCGTCGGCTCGCCCATCGAATGGATCCATGCCATCGGCGCGCCGGTGGTGACGGCGGCCGACGACATCGCCAACGCCCGCCTTCAATTCGTCAACGGCTGCGTTGCCGATCTCAGTGTCAGCCGGGTCAGCCTGCGCAGCGAGCGCAAGATGCGCATCTTCGAGAAGGATCGCTGCACCTCGGTCGATTTCCTGAAACGGCGCATCGGCGTGTTCCATTTGAAAGCGCCGGCCGAGGGAAGTTCGCCCGAGATCGCTCTCAACAACACGGTCTATCCGCCCAGCGACGCCCTGGCCGAGGAAATCGCCTCGTTCCTGGCGGCCGTGCGGGGCGATCACCCGCCCCGGGTCACCGGCGAGGACGGGCGGCGCGCCCTTGAAGCGGCTCTTACCATCGACCGCCAGTTGCGCGATCACCGCCGGCGCCTGGGCCTGGCTAGCGCGAGCGACTAGCGCCGCTCAACCTCGGCACGCCGCGAGCATGCTCAGCGCGACGGCTGCGGCCTGATCGCTGGGCCGGCCCTCCACCGCGAGTTTGGACATGGCTTCGCCATAGGCTGCCCCCTGGGCAGCCCTGGCCGCGGGATCGCTCAACAGGCGGTCGATGGCATCAGCCATCAATTCAGGCCGGCAATTCTCCTGCAGCAATTCCGGCGTGGCCTCGCGGTCCAGCAGCAGATTGATCAGGGAGGCGTATTTCACCGTGATCATTCGGCGCGCAATGGCCGCCGAGATCGGGTTGGTGCGATAGGCAATGACCGCCGGTGTGCCGACAACGGCCAATTCGACGGCCACCGTGCCTGAGGCAGCCAGGGCCGCGTTGCCGGCGGCAAAGGCGTCGCGCTTTTCCGCCGGATCGGCGATCAGGGTGACCGGCACGCCGAAACCCCGGGCCCCCTCCTCGGCCATGCTTGCCACCGGCGCCACCGTCGGCAAGACGATATGGAGCCCCGGATGGCGTTGAGCGATCCGGCGAACGGCCGCGGTGAAATCCGGCATCAGTCGGCGAAGCTCGAAGGCCCGGCTGCCCGGCAGCAGGCAGACCACCGGGGCCGTGGGCGAAATGCCGTGGCGCCGGCGAAATCCGGGCCCGTCCGGCGCGCCGGCCATCGTTTCCAGCGCCGGATGGCCGACATAGGTGCAGGCCAGGCCATGGATCGTGAAATAGGGCGGCTCGAAGGGCAGCAAGGCGAGCAGATGATCGAAGATCTGCGCAAAGGCGGCCGCGCGCTTGGGCTTCCAGGCCCAAACCGTCGGCGCCACATAATGCAACTGGGGAATGGCACTGCCCTGCAAGCCGCGAGCCAGGCGCACGTTGAAGCCCGGGGCGTCGATCGTCACCAGAAGATCGGGTGGCGCGTTTTTCAACCACGCCGTCGTCTCGCGTATCCTACGAAGCAGCAGCGGCAGATGGGGCAGCAGTTCGACAATGCCCATGTGGCTCAATTCGCCCATGGGAATGCGGCTTTCCAGGCCCGCCTTGATCATCTGTTCGCCGCCGATGCCTTCCAGGCGCAGGGCGCCGCCAGTTGCCCGCTGCAGGGCCGTCATCAGGCGGGCGCCCAGCACGTCGCCGGAGGGCTCGCCCGCGATGATCGCGATGCGGGGGATGGACTGGCTCACGCCGGCACATCCGCGCCGACGACGAACATGCCTGCCGCATCGGCGGCATCGCCCAGTGCAGCACCTTGGAGGACCAGCACGCCGCCGGCCTCGACGGCAATCCCGCGAAATCCGGCGGCCGCGGCCTTCTGAACCGTGGGAAGCCCGATCACGGGCGGATCGTTGCGCATTTGCTGCTGCGGCTTGCGCGCCTTGACCAGGATGGCGCCCGACCCGCCCTGCTGGCGCGCCGCACAGCGGGCTATGAGCGCGTCGGTTCCATCGGGTCCTTCGAGGTCGATCACGCTTCCCCTCTGCACCACGGCCGCCTGGCCGACATCGCGACGACCGGCGCGGCGCGCCGCGGCGAAGCCCTCGGCGATCGCGCGCTCTTCGTCGGGCGTCGGCGAGAGCCGGCCATAGGGCCCGCGCCTGGCTAACAGCGAGGCGGCGACGTCGGCGGGCCCGATGACGGAAAAACCTTTGGACTCGATCTCCTTGACCAGCGCCTCGATCAGCCGATTGTCGCTGAGCAATCGCCCCCCGATGCGGGCGAGAAACCGCAGCGCCCAGCGATCCAGCACCAGGTCGCGCAACGAGGGCCGGTGGAATTTGCCGCAGAAGACCACCCGGTCGGCGCCCTCGGCGCGCAGGCGCTGCATGGCGGTTAGCGGTTCGCCCATGCGGATCCAATCATGGGGGACACCGGCCAGGCTCGCCGGATCCGTCTGGCCGCGCAGTGCGATGACGTGAAACGCCCAGCCCCGCTCGCGGCAAGCCTGCATGAGTATCGACGGCAACTCGCCCCCGCCGGCGAGTATGCCCAGTTTAGACATGGTTCCTGGATGGGGTCTCAGGCATCGGCTTCGGCCACGACCGTGCAGATCGGCCGCGAGGCGTCGGCAGTTATGAAGGTCAGGATATCCATGACGACGGCGCTGCCGCGGAAGGCGATCGCGACCTCGTCGATACGTTCGGTAAAGGCGCCGGGGCCCAGGAACAGGCGCCGATAAGCCGCCCGCAACGTCTGTATGTCGGCCCGGGAAAAATTACGCCGCTTCAGGCCGACGATATTCAGGCCGCGCAGACGGCAACGGTTTCCCGCCGCCATGGCGAAGGGAACGATATCCTGACCGACGGCAGAACACCCGCCGACCATGGCATGCTTGCCGATGCGGCAATACTGGTGCAAGGCCGTCAGGCCGCCGATGATCACATGGTCGCCGATGGCGACATGGCCCGCGAGCGTCGCATTGTTGGCCATCGTCACATAGTCGCCCACCACGCAATCATGGGCGATATGCACCCCGACCATGAAATACCCGTTGTCGCCGACCCGGGTCGGGATACCGGCCTCGTCGGTGCCGCTGTTCATCGTCACATATTCGCGCAGGACATTGTTGCGGCCGATGTCGAGGCCCGAGGGTTCCCCCTTGAACCCGCCGTATTGCGGCGGCTGCCCCAGGGAAACGAAAGGATGCACCACGGTGCCGGCGCCGACGCGCGTCTTGCCCGTCACGACCACATGAGGGCGCAGGACGACGCCCGCCTCGATCGTCACCTGGTCGTCAATGCAGCAATAGGGACCGATCTCCGCATCGTCGGCAATTATCGCACCGCCCGCCACGACGGCGGTGCCATGGATGCGGCTCACGTGTCTTCCCGCACCATGGCGGCGAAGTCGGCTTCCGCCACCACCTTACCTGCCACCTTGGCAACGCCTTCGAATTTCCATACCGGGCCGCGATTGCGGTCTTTCTTGACCTCGATGATCAACTGGTCGCCCGGGTAGACCGGCCGACGGAAACGGCAGTTGTCGACCGACATGAAATAGACCAGCTTGCCCTCGGCCTTGGGGCCCAGGGTATGGACGACCAGCACCGCAGCGGTCTGGGCCATGGCTTCGACGATGAGGACGCCCGGCATGACCGGTGCGCCGGGAAAGTGGCCCTGGAATACGGGTTCGGTGATGCTGACATTCTTGATGCCGATAGCGCCCTTGTCCGCATGCATATCGACGACGCGGTCGATCATCAGGAAGGGCAATCGGTGCGGAATCATCTGCATGATGCGCACGATATCCACTTCTATGCCGGAACTACGGGGCGCGTCCGCCTCGCTCATCTCGCTTCAACCTTCATGGGGGTCATCGGCTATTGCGGCGGTGGCAGCTTCACCGACGATAGCCGCGCATCGAGCCTTTGCAGTGCCTCCTTGGTAATGTCGTAGCTCGTTATGTTCAGCACAACCATCGCCTTGTTCAGGACCATGGTAAGGCCCCGCGCCTTGGCGATGTCCGCGGTCGACTGCAACAGCGCCTGTTCGACCTGATTCATGGCGCCGTTTTCCATCTGCTGCAGCTGCTTGTTCCGGCTCGCCGCCTTCTGCCGAAGCGCTTCGACCTTATGGCCCAAGTCCACGCGTTTCGCCTCGTAGTCCTGGGGCGCCAGGGTAGTGCGTTGCTGCTGCAGCTGCTGGTCGGCGGCGCGAATGGAATTTTCCTGCTGGGCAAGCTCCGCCTGAAAGGCGGCCGCCTGCTTTTCCAGGGCGGCGCGCACGCCTTTTGCGGCCTTGGCGTTCGACAGAACAAACTGCACGTCCATGACGCCCATGACGACGGGCTGCGCGGCGCCGGGCGTCGTGGTGGGTGTCGTCTGGGCGAAGGCCGCCGCGGAGATCGCCGAAAGAAGGGCGAGCGCCATCATGGCAGCCGTCGCCTTTCGATTAAGCCATCGCTTGATACGGATCAAAAGGATGTTCCTACGCTGAAATTGATAAGTTGGGTCTTGTCGAAGGATTGCTTGAGCACCGGTACGGCGACATCGATGGCGATCGGACCGAAGGGCGATTTCCACAAGACGCCCACGCCCGCGCTGAGGCGCAACGCCGCTGAGTCCTCAATGGTTGTTATATTGGCATCGGTGCCTGTCAAGGTGCCGAAATCGGTAAAGGCATGCCCGCGAACCTGATATTCCTCGGGCAAACCGACCGGAAACGAGACCTGGAACGTGCCGACGACGTACCTCTTGCCGCCGAGCGAATCGCCGGTCACGGCATCGCGCGGCCCGATGCCCGCACTCTCGAATCCGCGGAAGGTCTGTCCACCGAGCTGATAGCTGTTGCTGATAAAAATCGGCTTGCCGAGATCCTGCAGATAGCCGATCTCGCCCGTCAGGCCTGCTACGACGCTCTTGCTTTTGGTCAGAGGCATATAGTAGCCCCCGCCGAAGCGCGTTCCGAGATACGCGAAATTGCCGGGAGGCCCCGACACATCGTTGCGCAAGCGGATGTAATAGCCTCCCGAGGGATCGAACCGGTTGTCGCGCCGGTCATAGAGAAACTCGTTCCCGAGCAGTGAATTGAGGTTGGATCCCTCCTCCTGCTTGACCGCGAGCGAGGCTGTCGGGGCGACGTCGGTAATGTCCTGGCGGCTTAGCGTGTAGCGCATGCTGTGGCGCAGAAACTCGGTAACATCGTAGCCCGCGCGCAGACCGGCACCGATATCGTTCTCGGTAAACTGCGTGTTCGTGGCCGTCGTGCGAACATCGAAGATATCGAAACCCGCCGAGATCGGGTGATCGAGGAAATAGGGTTCGGTGAAACTGAGCTGAACCTGGGAGCGAACGCCCGACAAACTGCCTTGAAGCGACAGATCCTGGCCCTTGCCAAGCAGGTTGCGTTCGCGGATTCCCGCCAACCCCAAAGGCCCGTCAGTTGTGGAGTATCCGACACCCAGGCTCAATTCGCCCGTCGACTGCTCTTCGACGTTGACTTCGATGATGGTCCTGTCGGGCGCGGTGCCGGGCAAGTTCTTGATGTCGACGGTGCTGAAGAAGCCCAGGTTCTGCAGCCGCGTGCGCGTGCGCCGCAGTTTCGCGGTGTTGAAGGCATCGCCTTCGGCCAAGCGGAATTCGCGCCTGATTACCTTGTCGAGCGTGCGGACGTTGCCTTTGATATCGATGCGCTCGACAAAGACCTTCGGGCCTTCGTTGATATCGTAGGTCAGATTGACGATCTTCTTCTTCGGATCGCGGTCGAGGCGCGTCTGAATATCGACAAAGGCATAACCCAAACTGCCCAGCGCGTCGTTCAGCGCCTGAACCGTGCGGTCGACGTCACCCTGGTCGTACCAAGCGCCCTCCGACGTCTGGACCAGGCTGCGCAGCGCCTTGGGGTCGAGGTCCTTCAGAGAGGTCTTGATCTCGACTTTGCCCAGTTTGTAGCGCTCGCCTTCATCGACGGTGAATGTGATGAAAAAGGCATCTTGTTCCGGCGACAATTCGGCCACTGCCGAGACGACCTTGAAATCGATATAGCCTTCCGACAGATAGAAATCGCGCAGCTTCTCGCGATCGACCTGGAGGCGATCGGGATCGTAGGTATCGTTGGAGGTGAGGAACCGGTAGAAGGCGCTTTCCTGAGTCACGATCTGGCCGCGCAGGTCGCTGTCGGAGAAGGCCTTGTTGCCGACGAAGCTGATCCGCCGGACTTCGGTCTTCTTGCCCTCCTTGATCTCGAAAACCAGATTGACCCGGTTCTGATCGAGATTGATCACCTTCGGTTCCACCGTCGCGCCAAACCGCCCGCTGCGCCGATAGAGGTCGAGAATCCGGGTGACGTCAGACTGGACGCGGCTCTGGGTGAGCACGGTGCGCGGCTTCAACTGGACCTCCTGGGTCAGGTCCTTGTCTTCGATATGGTCGTTACCTTCGAAGGCGATCTGATTGATGATCGGATTTTCGACCACCTTCACCACCAGGGTGTTTCCCTCGCGCCGGAAGGTGACATCGGCGAACAGACCCGTGGCGAATAGATTCTTCAGCGCCTTGTCGATCCGGTCGGCGGCGAAGGGATCGCCCGGCGAGATCGCCATATATGAACGAACCGTTTCCGGTTCGATGCGCTGGGTGCCCTCGATTCGAATATCCGCGATGGGATCGCCCGTAAAGATGTTCTGGGCAGCGGCGGACATAGGCAAACTCAGCCACGCGGTTGGGGCCAGCGCCAAGCCGGCCGCCAGCAGCCATGCCTTCCAGCGGTTGCGCAACTCTTGCCTACTCCCCCTGCCGTACGCCTATGCGAATAGATTCGTAATGAAACGAATCACACCGATCCGCACCAGATCGTTCCATGCGGCGAACAACATCAAACTCAATACCAGAGCAAGCCCGACACGCATACCCCATTCCTCGGCCCGGCGGCCCATCTGCCGCCCGCTAACTGCTTCAAAGACATAGAACAACAAGTGCCCACCGTCGAGCAGTGGTATGGGAAACAAGTTGATCAGGCCCAGATTGATGGAAATCAGGACCACGAAACTGATGGTCGCCCAAAAACCCTGGCTGAATACGTCGCCCGACATCTGAGCGATGCTGAGGACCCCGCCGACCTCGCTGGGCGGGCGGACTCCCGTCAACATCTGACCGATGGACTTCAACATGCTGGCGCCGGTGCGATAAGTTTCCACCGTGGCGACCCACAGCGCCGTCGCCGGGCCATAATGCACGATCTCTCCCGGCCCGCTGGAGCCGACTCCCAATCGGCCGATGCGATGAACATTGCCGAAAATATCCGTCACCTCGATGATCTTGGGCTGCGCCTCGAGGTCAATCACTTGGCCGCCGCGCTGGACCTGCAGTTTCAACGGCTCGCCCAGGCCAACTGAAACGAGGGCGGCGAGATCTTCGAAACGTTGAATCTGCTGGCCGTTCGCCGTCAGGACCTTATCGCCCGGCTTGAGCCCGGCCGCCGCAGCGGCGCTGTCCTGCACAACTTCCCCTATAACGGTCGCTGTCAGCTGCTGGCCGACGGTGGCGAAAACGATCGCCGTGAGAACAATGGCGAACAGAAAATTGGCCGCCGGCCCGGCCGCCACAATGAGGGCGCGCTGCCACAGCCGCTTGTGATTGAACGAAACCGCCTCTTCCGCGGCCGAGAGCACCGGCGCGGGCGCCCCACCGGGTGAATCGCCCGGATCGGGCGTACCCTGGCCGAACATCTTCACATAGCCGCCCAAGGGCACCGCGCTGACCTTCCAGCGGGTTCCGTGGCGGTCGTTCCAGCCGAACAGCTCACGCCCAAAACCAATCGAGAACACTTCGACCCGAACCTTGTTCCATCTGGCGACCAGGAAATGGCCCAACTCATGGACAAAGATCAGCGGGGTCAAGACGATGATAAAGGGCAACACATTGTGGAACAGCCAGGTGAACAGATTCATGAGCCTACTCTTCCGGCCGGCGACGATGCTTACCCGACAATCGGGTCAGCCCGCGCCGGAGCCGACAAATCAAGTCCCCCCGACAGGAACGCAGTGTCAATAGCATAGCCGCCGCGCCGCCGCCTAGAGCAAGATGGGGGCTGTTGGGATCAAACCGACCGCCCGCGAACCTTGCTCTAATTCAACAAAATAGCGGCTGACTCCCGTTCTAAGCCAAGCGGGCATGAGACAACTAGGGGCTAGCCCGCCTTCCCAACTGTCTTTAGATCAGCCCATCCGTCAGTTCGCGCGCCGCTCCGTCGGTGGCGGCGACGCTGTCCAGGCTATCGGCCAGGCCGAAATTGCTCTTGGCCATGACCCGCTCCACCGTGTTCGCTATATGGGTAAAGGCGATCCGCCCGTCGAGAAACGCCTGGACAGCCACCTCGTTGGCGGCATTCAGCACTGTGGGGGCACCGCCCCCGGCCCGGAGCGCCTCCCGCGCCAGGCGCAGGGCAGGAAATCTTTCAAAATCCGGGGCTTCAAAGGATAATGTGCCAAGCTGGGCGAGATCCAGCCGGGCCGAGGGCGCGTCCATTCGCCGCGGCCAGCCAAGGGCATAGGCGATGGGGGTGCGCATGTCCGGCGTGCCGAGATGGGCCAGTACCGAGCCGTCCACATAGGCGACCAAGCTATGTACGATCGATTGGGGATGGACCAGGATCTCGATCCGCTCGGTGGGCAAAGCGAACAGGTGATGGGCTTCGATCAGCTCCAGCCCCTTGTTCATCATCGTCGCCGAATCGACCGAAATTTTCGCCCCCATGGACCAATTGGGATGCTTGACCGCCTGGGCCGGGGTGACCGATTCCATCTCGGCCAGACTTAAGCTGCGAAACGGCCCGCCCGAGGCGGTTAGAATGATCTTTTCAATACCCTCGCGCTGGTCGAAATCGAAAAGCTGGAAGATGGCGCTATGCTCGGAATCCACTGGCAGAAGCGTTGCACCCGCGGCCGCCACTTCGCGCATCATCAATTGGCCAGCGGAAACCAGGCATTCCTTATTGGCCAGCGCCACGACCGCGCCGCGGCGCACCGCCGCCAATGTGGGTTTCAGACCGGCCGCCCCAACGATGGCCGCCATCACCCAATCGGCGGGCATCAGTGCGGCTTCGATCACTGCTTGCGTGCCGGCCGCCGCCTCCACGCCGCTGCCCCACAGCGCGGTTTTGAGCGCTTCATAGTAACGCTCCTCGGCCACCACGGCCTTGCGCGGCTTGAGACGACGCGCTTGTTCGGCCAGCAGTGCCACATTGCTATGGGCGGTCAGCGCCTCGACCATGTAACGGTCGCGATTGCGCTCGATCAGATCGACGGTGTTACAACCGACCGAACCGGTCGAGCCCAATATGGTAACGCGACGAGGGCTCTCGACTGTCTGAAAATCGACCTTTATCGCGTCCATGCCAATAACCCACCAAAAAACTGCTCTGCCATGACAACAGCCAGCGAGACCGCCAGCAGACCATCCACCCGATCGAGAACACCGCCATGTCCCGGGATCAACTGGCTGCTGTCCTTCACGCCGAAACGGCGCTTGAAGGCCGATTCCGCCAGATCTCCCCCCTGCTCGACCAGGGCCATGATCGCGCTGACCAGAACGAGGGGCAGCGTCCCAGGCAGTCCAAGCCAGAAAGCCGCTATCACGCCTATCAGCATCGCGGCCACCACGCCGCCGCCCAACCCGGCCCAGGTCTTGTTTGGGCTGATCCTGGGTGCGAGCCTGGCGCCGCCGATAAGGCGCCCGGCCGCAAAGGCGCCCGTATCCACCGCCATCACCACGGCGAGCAGCCATAACAGCGTCGCCAAACCATGATCATGCTGCGCCCTTAGCCAGACGATGGCAACGCAAGGTAGGCCGACGTACAGCACGCCCAGCCCATGCCATGCCCCCCGGCCGCCCCGAAGCACGGCAGCAACCGCCGCCGCCGCGATGGCGCCAAACCCAAGCACGCCGATAGCCGCGCCATACCGATCGAAGGCCGCCAGCAGGCTGGCCAGGCCGACCGCCAGAATCACTGCCAGCCCGGCGGGTGCCACGCCTAGGATCCGCCCGGTCACGCGCCCGTCGCCCGTCTCGCAGATGTGCGACCATTCCCAAGCCATCGCGATGGCGAACAAGCATACCAAGCTAGCCCAAAACGGACCACCCAGCCAGACCGCCCCCAGCGCCAGCGGCAGCAGGACCGCCGCGGACAAGAAGCGCTTGCGTAGCGTCTGGCCACGGGCGCCGGCCGGGCCGTTAGCGCGCGGCGCCATACCGGCGGTCGCGGCCGTGATATTCCCTGATGGCATTTTCGAGATCATCCCTGGTGAAGTCCGGCCATAGCCGGTCGAGGAAGACCAGCTCGGCATAGGCGCATTGCCACAGCAGGAAATTGCTGATCCGCTTCTCGCCGCTAGTGCGGATCAGCAAATCCGGATCGGGGATACCGTCGGTCAGCAAATGGTGGGCGAAAACCGTTTCGTCGACGCCACCCGGTTCCAGCCGACCGGCCCGCACTTCCTCGGCGATCCGCCGCGCCGCGTCGGCGATCTCGGCGCGCCCCCCATAGCTCAAGGCGACGGTGAGATTTAGCTTGCGGTTGCCGGCCGTGCGCCGCTCCGCTTCGTCGATCAGGTGCACGATGTCGGGATGAAGGCGGCTCAATTGGCCGATCACCCTGAGACGCACGCCGTTGCGATCCAAATCGGCAATTTCGTTGATCAGGTAAAGGCGCAGAAGGCCCATCAGATCGTCGACTTCCGCCGCCGGACGCTTCCAGTTCTCCGAGGAAAATCCGTATAGCGTCAGGTACTCGATGCCTAGTTCCGCCGCCCCTTTGACGCTGCGGCGCACCGCTTCGGCGCCCCGTTTGTGGCCGGCGATCCGGGGCAGGCCCCGGGCCTTCGCCCAGCGACCATTGCCGTCCATGATGATGGCGACGTGAACGGGCACCTTGGCGATGCTGGCTGTGGAGAGCGCTTCCATGGCCTCAGACCTGAAGAATTTCCCTTTCCTTCGCTGCCAGGGTTTCGTCGACCTTCTTGATGTGATCGTCGGTCAGCTTCTGCACTGCCTCGGATTGGTGGCGGTGCTCGTCCTGGGAAATCTTGCCGTCCTTTTCCATCTTCTTCAGGGAGTCCATGCCGTCGCGCCGGACGTTGCGCACTGCCACACGCCCCTGTTCGGCATATTTATGCGCCAGCTTGGTCAACTCCTGGCGACGCTCCTGACTCAACTCCGGAATGGGAAGCCGAATGAGCTGGCCGTCGCTCTGGGGGTTGAGGCCCAAATTGGAATCGCGGATCGCTTTCTCGACGGCCTGCACAAGGCCTCGATCCCAGACCTGGACCGTGATCATGCGCGGCTCCGGCACGTTGACCGTGCCGACTTGAAGCAGCGGCATATCGCTGCCATAGGCCTTGACCACGATCGGGTCCAAGAGATGGGCCGAAGCGCGCCCCGTGCGCAAGCCGCCGAATTCACGACGCAGCGCCTCCAGCGCCCCGTCCATTCGCCGCTGCAACTCGTTCATCAGTTCATTTGCCATGGCGTTTGTCCCCGTCGCTATCATTCGGAGATAATCGTAAACTTACCCTTGCCCGTCAGCACCTCCGCAAAGCCGCCGGGCTTGTGAATCGAAAACACCAGGATGGGGATCCGGTTCTCGCGGGCGAGCGATACGGCCGCCGCGTCCATAACCTTGAGGTCGCGCGAGAGCACATCCAGATGCGACAGCCGTTCGAAGCGCTGAGCTTTGGAATCCTTCATCGGATCGGCGCTGTAGACGCCATCGACCCTGGTGCCTTTCATCAGGGCCTGGCAGCCCATCTCGGAGGCCCGCAACGCAGCGGCGGTATCGGTGGTGAAGAACGGGCTGCCGGTACCGGCGGCAAAGATCACCACGCGGCCCTTTTCCAAATGCCGTTGGGCGCGCCGGCGGATATACGGCTCGCAGACCGTCGCCATGGGGATGGCCGACTGGACGCGGGTCTGCACGCCAAGCTGCTCGAGGGCGTTCTGCATGGCGAGCGCGTTGATCACGGTGGCCAGCATGCCCATGTAGTCCGCCGAGGCCCGCTGCATGCCCTGGGCCGCCCCGGCGATGCCGCGGAAGATGTTACCGCCGCCAATCACCAGACAGAGTTCAGCACCCAGGCCGACCGCCGCTTTGACCTCGCCGGCAATGCGTTTGACGATTTCGGGATCGAGGCCGAATTCCCGGTTGCCCATCAGCGCTTCGCCCGAGATCTTGAGCAGGACACGCTTGTAGCGCAGATCAGCCATCATGCCACTCCCACCCGGATGCGCCAAACCGCGCAACCTTGACCGCATCATACATCAGCGCCGCGCCGGCCGTCGCCTGGCCACCAAAACTCAAGGTTTAGGAAAATCAGACTGTGAAATCAAAAGTTTAGTGACCGAGCTGGGCTGCCACTTCGGCCGCGAAATCCTTCTGCTCGCGCTGAATGCCCTCGCCCAACGCCATGCGATGGAATGCCTTGATCTCCACGGCTGCGCCGATCTCCTTGGCCGCCGCCGCGAGCGCCGCCTTGACCTTGCTTTCGCCGTCGATGACATAGGTCTGCTCGAGCAGCACGACCTCCTCGTAGAACTTTCGTAGCCGGCCCTCGACCATCTTGGCGATGATCTCCTCCGGCTTGCCCGAGGCACGCGACTGCTCGGCCAGCACGGCGCGCTCGCGCTCGAGCGCCGCCGGATCGACTTCGGCGATGGTGAGGGCCTGTGGGTTGGCCGCGGCCACATGCATGGCCAACTGCTTGCCCAATGCGGCGAGCTTCACCGTATCGCCGGTCGATTCCAATGCCACCAGCACACCGATCTTGCCGAGCCCGGGAGCCTGTGCGTTGTGGATATATCCCACCACCGCGCCGCGCCTCACCGAAAGCGAAACCATGCGCCGAAGCGTCATGTTCTCGCCGATGGTGGCGATCAATTGCGTCAACATTTCGGCGACGGTTTTGCCCGCGCCGGGATAGGATGTCGCGGCCAGCGCCTCCACATCCTTGGCGCCCAGCGCCAGCTTGGATACCTGGCTGACGAAATTCTGGAAGTCCTGGTTGCGGGCGACGAAATCCGTCTCCGAATTGACTTCCACCAAGGCGCCGCGCGTGCCCTCCGTCGTCAGGCCGACCAGGCCTTCGGCAGCGACGCGGCCCGCCTTCTTGGCGGCGGCGGCCAGACCCTTCTTGCGCAGCCAATCGAAGGCAGATTCCAAATCGCCTTTGGTTTCGGCAAGCGCCTTCTTGCAATCCATCATTCCGGCACCCGTCTTCTCGCGCAGTTCCTTGACCAGCGCCGCGGTGATCTCGGCCATGTCCGTTGCCTCTCTCGCTCGTCCGATGCATTGAAACCCGCCGCGACTCCTTGGCGTCGCGGCGGGCCTTGTGAATTAAGCCTGGGCCGGCGCCGGTGCCGCGGCTTCCGCCTCGACCGACGTTATCTGCTCGGCCGGCAGTTCCGCCGCCTCGCCGATGTCGGCACCCGTCGCGATCGCCTCCTGCTGCAGGCCGTCGAGCACGGCGGCCGAAATCAGATCGCAGTAGAGGGCGATGGCGCGAATGGCGTCGTCGTTGCCGGGGATCGGAAAGGCGATACCCTGCGGATTGCTGTTGCTGTCGACCACGGCTATTACTGGAATGCCGAGCTTGACCGCCTCGGCGACCGCGATCGATTCCTTGTTGGTGTCGATGATGAACAGGATGTCCGGCTGCCCGCCCATTTCCTTGATGCCGCCCAACGCGCGCTCGAGCTTGTCGCGCTCGCGCGTCATCTGCAGCAATTCCTTCTTCGTCAGACCGGTGTTCTGATCCGCCAGCTTGGCCTCGAGTTCCTTCAGGCGCTTGATCGAATTGGAGATGGTCTTCCAATTCGAGAGCATGCCGCCCAGCCAGCGATGGTTGACGTAGTACTGGCCGCAGCGCTTGGCGGCTTCGGCGATCTTGTCGCTCGCCTGCCGCTTGGTGCCCACGAACAGCACGCGACCGCCGCCGCTGACCACGTCGCGCACGGCCTGGAGCGCCTGCTGAAGCAATGGAACGGTCTGTTCGAGATCGAGAATATGAACGCCGTTGCGCACACCGAAGATGAACGGTGCCATCTTGGGGTTCCAACGGCGGGTGTGGTGGCCGAAATGCACGCCAGACTCGAGAAGCTGGCGCATGGAAAATTCTGGCATTGCCATGTGATAGATCCTTTTCCGGTTGTGCCTCCGCGGGAATTGGTCCGCCTTGTGGCGAACACCGGAGCGACCGACCGGGATGTCTCCCCGGCGGGCCGCGGCCCCGCGTGCGGTTTCAAGTGGCGCAGGTGATAGCCTTACGGCGGGGGGATGGCAAGCACTTTTCCACATCCGCCGGCCTGGATTTTCGGGCCTAGGCCAAGGGCTTAGACGTCCTGGACGTCGACCACCCCGGAAATCGCCTTGATGGCTCCCCGGGTCGCCGGCGAAATGGTCCAGCCCCCCGCCACCGTCACTTCGCATTCCCGGCCCCGGTCAAGCTCAAGAACCAGGTGCAGGCGCCCTCGGCCCTTACCGCAGCGATCCATGATCTGCTTCAGGCTTGGCAAGGGGGCAGTGTCGGCGAGATAGACCTTCAGTCCGGCGCTAGTCTGGGCCGCGGCCTGCTCCAGCGGCTGGACGGATTGGGCGGTGAGCCGGATGTTATCGGGTTCCAGACGGACGTCGACGCTGACCAGAAGGGGCGTTCCCGGCTCCAGCAATTCGCGATGGGCCGAGAGAAGTTCCGAGAACAATGTCACCTCATACATGCCGCTGGCATCCGACATCTGCAGGAAGGCAAAGCGCGAGCCCCGCGCCGAGGTGCGTTCCTGCTTGCCGGTGACAATGCCGGCAAGTTTGGCTCGCACCGAGGGTCGCCCGACTAGCCAGGTCGCCAGATCGGCGTAACGGACGACATCGAGACGCTTCAAGGTGGGACCGTAGGTATCCAGCGGATGGGCCGACAGATAGAAGCCGATAGCGTCGAATTCATGGCGCAGTTTTTCCATGCTCGGCCAATCGGTGACGATGGGAAGGCTGAGGCGTTCGGGCTGCGCCAGTTCGCGGCCGAACAGGCTCACCTGCTGGCTCGCCCGGTCGTTGGCGGCAGCCCCAGCCTGGCGCAACAGCAGTTCGGCGGATTCGAAGGTCTGGCGCCGGTTGGCGTTGAGGGCGTCGAAGGCGCCGGCCGCGATCAGATTCTCCATGGCGCGTTTGTTGAGCGCGCGTGGATCGCAGCGTCCGGCAAAATCGGCCAAGCTCTTGAAAACACCCGCCGCCTCGCGCTCGGCGACGATCGCATCGGCGGCGCCTTGACCGACGTTGCGTACGGCAGATAAGGCATAGCGTACTGCGAAACCGCCCTCGGCCGTGGTCTCCACGCCGAAGGCGGCTTCCGAGCGATTCACGTCGGGCGGCAGAAAGCGAATCTTGGCCCGCTCGATTTCCTGGCGGAACAGGCCGAGCTTGTCCGTGTTGTGAATTTCCAGCGTCATCGAAGCGGCGAAGAATTCCACCGGATAGTTGGCCTTGAACCACGCCGTCTGATAGGCGATCAGGGCATAGGCCGCGGCATGGCTCTTGTTGAAGCCGTAGCCGGCGAACTTATTCACCTGGTCGAAGATCTGGGCCGCAGTTGCCTTCTCCACCTTGTTGCGAACGGCGCCGGCGACGAAATCCTCGCGCTGGGCCTCCATCTCCTCCTTGATTTTCTTGCCCATGGCCCGGCGCAGAAGATCGGCGGTGCCCAGGCTGTAGCCCGAGAGCTTCTGGGCGATCTGCATGACCTGTTCCTGATAAATCATGATCCCGAAGGTTTCCTTCAGGATCCCCTCCAGCGAGGGATGCAGATAGTCCGGCTTCTCCTTGCCATGCTTGCAGGCGATATAGCGCGGAATGTTGTCCATCGGGCCCGGGCGATAGAGCGCGACGATAGCGATGATGTCCTCGAAACGGTCGGGCTTCAGCTTGCGCAGCGCATCGCGCATGCCCGAACTTTCCAGCTGGAACACGCCGGTCGAATCGCCGTGGCTCAACATGGAATAGGTCTTGGCATCGTCGAGGGGGAGGCGCGCGAGATCGAGGTCGATGCCGCGCCGGCGCACAAGCTTCTCGGCCTGGGCCAGCACCGTCAGGGTCTTGAGGCCGAGGAAGTCGAATTTGACCAGGCCGGCCTGCTCCACATCCTTCATGCTGAATTGGGTCACCGGCATGTCGGAGCGCGGATCGCGGTAAAGCGGCACCAGCTGTTCCAGAGGCCGGTCGGCGATGACGACGCCGGCGGCGTGGGTCGAGGCGTGGCGGTAGAGCCCCTCGAGCTTGCGCGCGATATCGAACAGCCGGCTGACATTGTTGTCCTCGGCAATGGCCGCACGCAACTGCCCCTCGCCCTCGATCGCCTGGGCCAGTGTCACCGGATTGGCTGGGTTGTTGGGGACCAGCTTGCACAGCCGGTCGATCTGGCCATAGGGCATCTGCAGGACGCGGCCGACGTCGCGCAGCGCTGCGCGGGCTTGCAGCTTGCCGAAGGTGATGATCTGGGCAACCTTGTCGCGCCCATATTTCTGCTGCACATAGCGAATGACTTCGTCGCGCCGCTCCTGGCAAAAATCGATGTCGAAATCGGGCATCGAGACGCGCTCGGGATTGAGGAAGCGTTCAAACAGCAGCCCCCAGCGCAAGGGATCGAGATCGGTGATGCCCAGCGACCAGGCAACGACCGAGCCGGCGCCCGAGCCGCGCCCCGGCCCCACCGGGATTCCCTGCTCCTTGGCCCAGCTGATGAAATCGGCCACGATCAGGAAATAGCCCGCGAAACCCATCTGAACAATGACGCCGATTTCATAATCCAGGCGCTCACGATAGGGTTTCTGCGCCGCGGGATCGAATTCGGCCAGGTGCAAGGCCAGGCCGGCCTCGGCCCGCCGGCGCAGCTCCTCGGGCTCCGCCACCCCACCCGGCGAGGCGAAGGGCGGCAGGATCGGCTTGCGCGCCTCCGGCATGTAGGCGCAGCGGCGGGCGACCGTCAGCGTATTGTCGATCGCCTCGGGCAGGTCGGCGAAGAGAGCCCGCATTTCGGCCGCCGTCTTGAAGCGATGCTCCGGCGTTACCCGCCGGCGCTGTTCGTCCCCCAGCACGACGCCCTGGGCGATGCAGAGCAGCGCGTCATGGGCGCCATACATGGTGGCATCGGCGAAGAATACCTCGTTGGTGGCAACCAGCGGCAGGTCGCGGGCATAGGCAAGATCCACCAGCCGGCCTTCGATCAGGCGCTCGCCGGCCAGGCCGTGGCGCATGAGTTCGACATAGAGGCGGCCTGGGAACAATTTCTGAAGCTCGCCGAGGTAGGCAGCCGCCACTTCGTCCTGGCCCTCGGCCAGCAGGCGCCCGACGCCACCATGCAAACCGCCCGTAAAGGCGATCAGCCCGTCGGTCATGCCGGCGAGCGCGGCCACCGCCAGCTGCGGGGCCTCCCCCGGCTCGCCCTCGAGAAACGACTTGCTGACCAGCCGGAGCAGATTCTGATAACCCGCCTCGCTCTGGACCAGCAGGACAAGCTGATCGGGCGCCGGGCGGACGCCGGGCCGGTTTGGCCCGTCGCCGTTTTCCCGCCGCAGGCCAAGCTGACAGCCGATGATGGGTTGGATGCCGGCTTCCGCCGCGGCTTGGGCGAATTGAAAGGCGCCGAACAAGTTGCCGCTGTCTGTAACCGCCACCGCCGGCATTTTTTGGCGCCGGCAAAGCTCGATCAGCTGCTTGATCTTGATGGCGCCTTCGGACAGCGAATAGGCCGAATGAACGCGCAGATGAACGAAATCGGCAGAGGCCATCAGACGAGCATTCCATGCTCGCCGTGAGTCGTCACGCAGAAAGACTCAAGCCTCTGAAGCCCCGGTCAGATAGCCATCGGTTATGGTCAGGACCCGGTCCATGCGCCCGGCCAGTTCCAGATTGTGGGTTGCCACCATGGCGGCCATTCCCACCGCCTTCACCAGCTTCGTCAGCAGTCCGAAGACCTCGTCCGAGGTGCGATGATCGAGATTGCCTGTCGGCTCGTCGGCCAGCAACAGGGCTGGCGCATTGGCGAGCGCGCGGGCGATGGCAACCCGCTGTTGCTCGCCGCCGGAGAGCTGGGCGGGGCGATGGTCGACGCGTTTAGCAAGCCCGACGAGGTTCAATAGTTCCTTGCCCCGAACCCGCGCATTGCGGCGAGCAACACCGGCGATCATTTGGGGAAGGACGATATTCTCCAGCGCGGAAAATTCCGGCAGCAAATGGTGATACTGATAGACGAAACCGATGGTCGTGCGCCTGAGAGCCGTGCGCTGGTCGTCGGAGAGCTTGCTGGCGGGCGCTCCCTTGACGACGACCTCGCCCGCTGTGGGCGGCTCCAACAGGCCGCAAATCTGCAGCAGGGTTGATTTCCCCGCGCCGGACGGCCCGATCAGAGCGATGAGTTCGCCGGGACGGATGGCCAGCGAGACGTCGTGGACGACTTCAAGCCGGCCCGAGCCTTGTTGGAAGCTGCGGGTGACATTCCGGAGGGCCAACACCGGCTCACTCATAGCGAAGGGCCTCGACCGGATCGAGCCGCGCCGCACGCCAGGAGGGGTAAAGGGTGGCGAGAAACGAGAGAACAAGCGACATGACCACGACGATCGTCACTTCACCGGAATCCACGATCGCCGGCAGCTTGGATAGGAAATAGACGGTGTCGGGAAACAGCTTCGTGCGCAGCAGGTATTGCATCGCCTGGCGGATCGATTCGATGTTATCGGCGAAGGCAAGCCCGAGACCGAAACCGGCCGCCGTGCCGGCGATCCCGATGCTGGCCCCGCTCAGCAGGAAGATGCGCATGATCATTCCGCGGGTCGCGCCCATGGTGCGCAAAATCGCGATGTCGCGTCCCTTGTCCTTCACCAGCATGATCTGCCCGGAAATGACATTGAAGGCGGCCACGATGATGATCAGGGTGAGGATGAGGAACATCACGTTGCGCTCGACGACGATGGCGCTGAAATAGTTGGAGTTCGCCGCCTGCCAGTCGGTCATGACGAAACCGGTGCCGATACGCGCCTGGATCGCCTCGCTCGCCGCGGCCACGCGATCGCCGTCGTCCAGCGTGACCTCGATCTGACTCGCTGCCTGAGGCAGCTTGAAATAAAGCTGTGCTGCCTCGAGCGGCATGAAGGCATAGCCGCTGTCGTATATGTACATCCCCGTCTTGAAGATGCCGACCACCTGGTAGCTCTTGATGCGCGGAATCTGCCCGACGAGCGTCGTCGTCGACTGGGGCGATATCAGGGTGATTTCTCCGCCGACCCCGATTCCCAAACTTTGCGCCAGGTAACTGCCGATGATCACCACGTCCTGGCCGCTGAAATCATCCAGGCTTCCTGCCAGCATGTGGTCCGCGACCGCCGCGCGGGCCTTGATGTCTTCCGGGCGGACGCCGCGCACGAAGATGCCCGATGCACGGCCCTGGTTGGTCACCATCACCTGACCTTCGATGATCGGGTCGGCGGATTTGACCATGGACAGCCCGCGCAGAGCCTTCGTCAGGACGTCATAGTCGGGGATGGAACCCTTGCTGGATTCGATGGTGAGATGGCCGTTGAAGCCCAGGATCTGGGACAGCATCTCATGGCGAAATCCGTTCATCACCGCCATGACGATGATCAGCGTCGCCACCCCCAGCATAATGCCGAGAAACGAGAAGCCGGCGATGACGGAAATGAAGCCTTCTTTTCGCCGCGCGCGCAGATAGCGCATGGCCACCAGACGTTCGAAGGGCGAGAACATGGGGCTCAGGCCACCATCTTGTCGAGCGCTCGATCCAGCGGCAGTTCCACCCGTTCGCCTGTGGCGCGCCGCTTCAGTTCCACCGTGCCGGCGGCGAGACCCCGCGGGCCGATGATAAGCTGCCAGGGCAGGCCGATCAGATCCATATCGGCGAATTTCGCGCCCGGCCGCTCGTCGCGGTCGTCGTAGAGCACCTCGACCTTGGCGGTCGTCAGACGGCCGTAGATTTCCTCGCATTTGGCGTTGGTCGGCCCGTCGTTGCCCTTGAGGTTTATCAAGCCCACATGGAAGGGCGCCACCGCATCCGGCCAGATGATGCCGGCATCATCGTGGCTTGCCTCGATGATGCCGCCGACCAGCCGCGACACGCCGATGCCATAGCTCCCCATCTGCACCGGCACCGTCTCGCCCTCCGCCTTCGCTACCACCGCAGCCAGGGGGTCGGAATATTTCGTGCCGAAATAGAAGATGTGGCCCACCTCGATGCCGCGGCCGACATAGCGGCGAGTCTCCGGCACTTTTTCCTCGAAGACCGCGGCCTCATGCTTCTCGTCGGTGCGGGCATAGAGGGAGGTGAAATACGCCACCACCTTGCCCACGGCTTCGGCATTCCCGTAATCGATATCCGAACTCAGCACATCGAAATCGATGAAATCGCGGTCGCAGTACACCGCGCTTTCGCCGGTATCGGCCAGGATGATGAATTCATGGGACAGGTCGCCGCCGATCGGGCCGGTGTCGGCGGCCATGGGGATCGCCTTCAATCCCATACGCTGGAATGTGCGCAGATAGGAAACGAACATCTTGTTGTAGGAACGCCGCGCGGCGGCCTGATCGACATCGAAAGAATAGGCGTCCTTCATCAGGAACTCGCGGCCGCGCATGACGCCGAAGCGCGGGCGTACCTCGTCGCGGAATTTCCATTGGATATGATAGAGCATCTTCGGCAGTTCGCGATAGCTCTTGACCGAGTTGCGAAAGATGTCGGTGATCAGTTCCTCGTTGGTTGGCCCATAGAGCATCTCGCGCTCATGGCGATCGGTAATGCGCAGCATCTCCTTGCCGTAATCCTCATAGCGCCCGGATTGCTTCCAGAGATCGGCCGACTGGATGGTCGGCATCAGCATTTCCTGGCAGCCGGCGCGGTCCTGTTCCTCGCGCACGATCTGCTCGATACGTTTCAACACGCGGAAGCCCAAGGGCAGCCAGGAGTAAATGCCGGCGCTCGCTTGGCGAACCATGCCGGCGCGCAGCATCAGCCGGTGGGAGACGATCTGCGCCTCGCTTGGATTCTCCTTCAGCGTCGGCATGAAATAGGCGGAGAGACGCATGCTTGGTCCTTAAGGCCGGGACTTGAGTGGAGCGGCGGTGAATGTAGGCGAGCCCCCCTGCCCTGTCCATGGCCGGAACAAGGCAAAGTTGCGGCGGCAGCATCAGGCTTTCCGGCGTTTTTTTGCCTTCATCCAGGGTGGGCTCAGCCGCGCGATGCGTTTTCGGACCGGGCAGTCCGGCGCATGAGCGCCGGGCAGATATCCCAGGCTGATCAGGAACTCGCCGACGATCTCACCCCCGGTAAAGCGGAAGGTGGCCTTGAACAGCTTCACCCATTCGGCCTTTTCCAGAGGATGATGCTCGTCGAGCCAATCGGCGAAGGAGCCGTGGGATTTGCGGATCGCCTGCAGGCGGCGTGCATTTTCGATCCCCGCATCGACCTTTAGCCGGTTGCGGATGATTCCGGCATCGGCCAGCAGGCGCCGCCGCTCGCGCGCGCCGTAAGCTGCAACCTTGTCGATGTCGAAGCCGTCATAGGCCGCAAGGAACGCCTCGCGCTTTTTCAGGCAGGTCAGCCAGGAGAGGCCGGCCTGGTTGATCTCCAGCACCAAGCGCTCGAACAACACGGCATCCTCGCGCGACGGAAAGCCGTACTCGCGTTCGTGGTAGGGACCATGAAAGGGATGGCCGGGGGCGATGTCGCAATATGTCGTCATGACAATGAAGACCTCATGGTCGGAACGAAATCCAGGGGGCGGTGATCAGCCAGTAGGCGACGAGCCAGAGCACCGCTGAAACGCCGGTCGTCGCCGCGATCTTGGCCCAAAGATATGGCCGCACCGGCGCGCCCGGGTCGTGGCCGGGCATGGGGCTCTCGTCGCGCTTCACGCCCCAGGGCAGCACGGCAAACAGAATCGTCCACCAGATGAGGAAATAGACGACGATTCCGGTGAACCAGGTCATGCCTGCTCCAGCTCGATAAGCGTGCCAAGGAAATCCTTGGGATGGAGAAACAGCACCGGCTTGCCATGGGCGCCGATCTTGGGCTCGCCACTGCCCAGCACGCGGGCCCCGGCCGCCTTCAGGCGATCGCGAGCCACCCGGATGTCGTCGACCTCGTAGCAAATATGATGAATGCCCCCACCCGGATTGCGGCTGAGAAAATTCGCGATGGGAGAATCGGCGCCCAGCGGCTCCAGCAACTCGATTTTGCTGTTGGGAAGATTCACGAACACGACGGTCACGCCGTGCTCGGGCTGGGGCACCGGCTCGGAAACTTGGGCGCCTAGTGCGTTGGCATAGAGGGCCGAGGCGGCCGCCAGATCCGGCACGGCGATGGCGACGTGATTCAATCTTCCGATCATATCTGTCCGATCATGAATCTGCCTGCGGCCTTCAGCCCATCTCGCGCATCAGGTTACGAAATGTCGGGCAAGCGGACCAGATGCACGTCGGTCACCGGCTTCTTGCCGAAATGGGCGAACAGCGCGCGCCGGATCGCCACGCGAGCCGCCTCCCTGACGGTTGCATCCTCGGCGCGCTTCGCGGTCGACAACACCATGACGGCCTTGCCCGCGGCGGCGGCGGCCTCGATCACGGCCTCGTCGCCGGAGTCTTCGCCGGCGAGGCCATGGATCGTGACCTGCGGCCTGCCCGCCAACCTACCCATCCCGTCCAGCACCAGGGTTGCGACCGCGGCGCCGTTGAAGGCCAGGCGCTGCCGGCTCTTCAGCGCGGCGCCATCCAAGGGTACCAGGATTTTGCCATCCAGGCCCAGGCGCCCCGACGGCTCCTCGCCGACCGCCTCCCCCGGCCCAGGGGCCAGGCGGATGAGCGTGCCGTTCGCCGCCAATAGCGCCTGGCGCACCTGGCAGCTTTGGGCGAGCTCGATATGGGCGCGCAGATGGCGCAGTTCGCCATGCACCGGCACGGCGATCTTCGGATTCACCCAGCGATACATATCCGCCAGATCGTCGCGCGCCGGGTGGCCGGAAACATGGATGAAATGATCGCGCTCGGTGACGATCTTGACGCCGCGGTGGATGAGCCCGTTGTGCAACTCGCCGATGGCCTGTTCGTTGCCGGGAATGATGCGGGAGGAAAAGATGACGGCATCACCCGCCTCCAGAGTCACATCGGCATGTTCGCCGCGTACGATGCGCGCGAGCGCCGAGCGCGGCTCGCCCTGGCTGCCGGTGCAGATCATGAGCACCCGCTCGCGCGGCAGATGGCCGATGTCGCCCTCCTCGACGAAGTCCGGCAGATCGGTCAGATATCCCGTTTCCTGGGCGGCTTCGACCATGCGCCAGAGGGAGCGGCCGACCAATCCGACATGACGGCCATGGGCGAGTGCCGCCCTGGTCACGCTTTCGATGCGGGCGACGTTGCTGGCGAAACAGGCAACCGCGATGCGCTGGTCGTACTCGCCGATCAGCTTGTCCAGACTGAGCCGGACCTCGGCCTCGGAGCCGGAACTGCCCTCGACCAGCACGTTGGTCGAATCGCAGATCATGGCCAGCACGCCCTCCTCGCCCAGGCGGCGCAACGCCGTTACGTCGGTGATGGGGCCGATCACCGGATCGGGATCGAGCTTCCAATCGCCGGTATGCAGCACGGCGCCAAGGGGTGTGCGAATGACCACCGCATTGGGCTCGGGAATCGAATGGGTGATGCTGATGAGTTCGATCTCGAAGGGGCCGACGCTGAAACGCCCTGACATGGGAATCTCGGTAATGCGGGCCTCGGTCAAAAGGTTGACCTCCGACAGCTTGCGGCGCAGCACGGCAGCGGTAAAGGGCGTCGCATAGATGGGGCAGCGCAGTTTCGGCCAGAGATAGGGCACGGCGCCGATATGGTCTTCATGGGCATGGGTCAGGACCAGGCCCGCAAGGTCCTGGCGCCGTTCCACGATGAATGAGGGGTCCGGCATGACGATGTCGATGCCCGGCGTCGTTTCCTTGCCGAAGGTGATCCCCAGATCGACCATCAGCCATTTGCCGGCATGGCCGTAAAGATTGAGATTCATGCCGATCTCGCCGCAGCCGCCGAGAGGCAGGAAGAGCAGCTCATTATCGCTGGGCTGGCCGATCATTTCGGGCGCGGCTGATTTCGGCGATGGATTTCGACAAGGCCGCGCATGGTGATCTCCGGCTCCAGGCGCCGGATCACCGGCGTGGCGTCGACGAAGAGCGGCGCCAGGCCGCCAGTGGCCACCACGGCCAGCTCGCGGCCGAATTCCTTGGTGATGCGGGCGACCAGCCCCTCGATCAAACCGACATAGCCCCAGTAAATGCCCGACTGCATCGCATCTAGCGTGTTCTTGCCGATGACCCGGGTTGGCAGACCCACGGCGATGCGCGGCAGCATGGCGGTGGCACTATGAAGCGCTTCGAGGCTGAGGTTAATGCCGGGGGCAATCACGCCACCGGTGTAATTGCCGTCGCCATCGACGACGTCGAAGGTCGTGGCCGTGCCGAAATCGACGATGATCAGCGGCTCCTGATACAGCAGATGGCCGCCCACCGCATTGGCGAGGCGATCGGCGCCCACTTCATTGGGGCGATCCATCAGCACCTTGATGCCTAATTCGACACCGGCCTCGCCCACGACCAGGGGAATGGTACCCAGATGACGCTCGCAGAGCATACGCAGATGAAGCAGCGCCTGGGGCACCACGGTGGCGATGATCGCTTCGCCGATCTGCCGGCGGTCGATCCCCGCCAGGGCCAGCAATTGGCTGAGCCAGACCAGATATTCATCGGCCGTCCGCCCACCATCCGTGCGCAAGCGCCAATCGCCCAACATGCGGTCGCCCTCGAACAGGCCGAATTTCACGTTGGTGTTGTTGGCATTGATGGCCAGCAGCATGGCGCCCTCCCCCGCTCAAGCGGCCGGATAGAATACGTCGCCGGCGGTCACTAGGCGATGGCGACCGTCCGCAAGCTCGAGATCCAGGGCCCCGCTGGCATCCAGCGCGGCAAAGCGGCCCTGCAATGTCGCGCCTTCGAGGCGAACCTCGATGACCTGGCCGAGGCCCGCGGCGAAATCGAGCCAGCGGCCGCGTATCGGGGCAAATCCGGCGTCCTGCCAGCGCCGGTACCAGAGGTGGAGACCACCGGCGAGGGATTCGAGCAGCGCCTCCATGGTCACGTCACTCCCCGCCGCGCTGAGCGAGGTTGCGCGATAGGGCGTACTGGCGGGATGGCTCGCCAGATTGACACCCATGCCCAGCACCAAGACTTCCACGTTCTGGCCCAAGGCTTCGGCCTCGGGCAGGATGCCGGCAACCTTGGCGCCGTCGATCAGCAGATCGTTCGGCCATTTGCAGCATATTCGTCGTTCCGCAGGCAGAGATGCGCACAGCGTCTCTGCCAGGGCCACGGCTGCGACAAATCCCAGCTGCGCCGCCTGGGCGGGCGGCACGGCCGGGCGCAGCAGAAGGGAGAGGTAGAGATTGCCGGGCGGCGAAGACCAGGCGCGTCCACGCCGGCCGCGGCCGCCGCTTTGCTCTCGCGCCCAAACGAGGGTCCCCTCGGGCGCGCCGGCCCTTGCCCGGCGAAGCGCCTCCTCATTGGTGCTGTCGATGCGATCGAGGGCAACGAGGGTGAAGAAGGACGGCAGAAGCGGCCGGTCGTTCATCCGCCGAACAGCGATGCCGCCGCGGCTTGGGCTGCCGAAAACAACGGCCCGGGCAGCAGGAAGAACAGCATGATGGCGAGACCCGTCACCGCCAGAATGATGGAAATCTCCGGACCCTGAGACCGGTCGAAGCTCGCCGCCGGCTCGTCGAAATACATCACCTTGATGATGCGAAGATAGTAATAGGCGCCGATCACGCTGCTCACCACACCGATGACGGCCAGCGCGTAGAGATGTTCGGTGATGGCCGGCAGGAAGACATAGAGCTTGCCGAAGAATCCGGCGAGCGGCGGGATTCCCGCCATGGAGAACATGAAGAGTGCCAGGGCTGCCGCAGCCAGCGGATTGCTGCGCGAGAGGCCGGCAAGGTCGACGATCTCCTCCACCATGATGCCCTTGCGGCGCATGGACAGGATGCAAGCAAAGGTGCCGATGGTCATGCACAGATATATGGCCATATAGATCAGCAGGCCGCGGATGCCCTCCGCCGTTCCAGCGGCAAGACCGACCAGGGCGTAGCCGATATTGCCGATGGAGCTATAGGCCATCAGCCGCTTGATGTTGCGCTGATTGACGCCAGCGACCGCGCCCAGAACCATCGAGGCGATGGAAATGAAGACGATGATCTGGCGCCATTCCACCATTAGATGACCGAAGGGCCCGGTCATGACGCGCACGAACAGCGCGATGGCCGCGATCTTGGGCGCGGCGGCGAAGAAAGAGGTGACCGGCGTCGGCGCCCCTTCGTAGACATCGGGCGTCCACATATGGAATGGCACGGCGGCGACTTTGAAGGCAAGGCCGGCGACCAGGAATACCAGACCGATGATGAGCCCGATGGGGGTTGTCGCCGGATCGGTCAGTGCCGTGGCCAGGCCCACAAAACCGGTGGTGCCGGCGAAGCCATAGATCAGCGAGGCGCCATAGAGCAGCATTCCCGAGGAGAGAGCGCCCAGGACGAAATATTTGAGCCCCGCCTCGGTCGAGCGCAGGGAATCGCGCTGGAAAGCAGCGACCACATAGAGCGCCAAGCTCTGGAACTCCAGCCCCAGATAAAGGGAAATCAGATCGTTGGCCGAGATCATCATCAGCATGCCGCTGGTGGCGAACAGCATGAGGACGGGAAACTCGAACCGCGCCATGTATTCGCGCTCGATATAGTCCAGCGACAGCAGGATCGAGAGCGCGGAGGCGCCCAGGGTCAGCAGCTTCATGAACTGGCTGAAGCGGTCGACGATGAAGAGATTGCCGAAGGCAAGACCGCCGCCGGCCGGGTTCTGGATCACCACGATCATGGCGATGACGATCACCAGCACCGCCAGCCAGGAGATGAGGCGCGCGCGCTCCTGCTTCAAAAAGACGCCCACCATCAGCAAGCCCATGGCGCCGCCGGTGAGCAGCAATTCGGGCAGGGCGACAATCCAGTTCATGGCGCCACCCCCGGCAACAGGCTGGCGATGCTGGGTGCACCGCCAAGGGCAAGCGCTGTGCGATATCCCCCGATCAACCGGTCCACCGACGGCGCCATGATTTCGGTGAAGGAGGTCGGATAGACCCCCATCCACAGCACCAGCAGCATCAAGGGGGTGAATATGGCGATCTCGCGGGGGCTGAGATCCAGCATGTCCATCAAATCGGCCTTTTCCAGCTTGCCGAAGATGACCCGGCGATAGAGCCAGAGCATGTAGGCGGGGCCCAGGATGATACCCGTGCAGATCAATGTCGCGACCCAGGTATTCACCTGGAAGGCGCCCAACATCACCAGGAACTCGCCGATAAAGCCACTGGTCGCCGGCAGGCCGATCGAGGCGAGCGTGAACAACATGAAGACGGCCGCATAGATGGGCATCCGATGGACCAGCCCGCCGTAACGCGCGATGTCGCGGCTATGCAGGCGGTCGTATACCACGCCGACGACGAGGAAGAGCGCGGCCGAGACGATGCCGTGGCTCAGCATCTGGAACAGAGCACCCTGCAATCCCGCGACGGTAACCGTGAAGATGCCCGCGGTGACGAAGCCCATATGGGCGACCGAGGAATAGGCGATCAGCTTCTTCATGTCGGTCTGGGCCAGCGCCACCAGCGAGGTATAGATGACCGCGACGACCGAGAGTGCGAAGATCAGCGGGGCGAACATGGCCGAGGCCTGGGGCAGCATGGGCAGCGAAAACCGCAGGAAACCGTAGGCGCCCATCTTCAAGAGCACGCCGGCCAGAATGACCGAGCCTGCCGTGGGCGCCTCGACATGGGCGTCGGGCAGCCAGGTATGGACCGGCCACATGGGCATTTTGACGGCGAAGGAGGCGAACAAGGCGAGCCACAGCCAACGCTGCGTCTCCACCGGGAAGCCATGCTGCATCAGGGTCGGTATGTCGGTGGTGCCCCCGATGAAATACATGGCGATGATGGCCAGCAGCATCAGCACCGAGCCCAGCAGCGTGTAGAGGAAGAACTTGAAGGCCGAATAGACGCGCCGCGGGCCGCCCCAGACGCCGATGATCAGGAACATCGGGATCAACACGCCCTCGAAGAACATATAGAACAGGACGAAGTCCAAGGCGCAGAAGGTGCCGACCATGAAGGTCTCCAGCACCAGGAAGGCGACCATGTATTCCTTCACGCGGGTTCGGATCGCCTGCCAGCTCGCCAGGATGCAGATCGGCGTCAGCAAAGTGGACAACAGGACGAACATCATCGAAATGCCGTCGACGCCCATGTGATAGCGGATTCCAAAGACGGGGATCCACGCCGCCTGCTCGACGAATTGGAAATCCGCGCTGGATCGATCGAAGCGGAACCACAAGGCCAGCGACAGCAGGAAGGTAATAAGCGAGGTCCAGAGCGCGAGATATCGGGCATTGCGGGCCACCGCCTCGCTTTCGCCGCGCAAAAACAGAACCATCACCGATCCGGCAATCGGCAGGAAGGTGACGAGGGAGAGGATCGGCCAGTCGCTCATGATCCGCTCATCGCACTTGCCAGTAGAGATACCAGCTGACCAGCAGGACGACGCCGATCAGCATGACGAAAGCATAATGATAAACGTAGCCGGACTGCAGCTGGCCGGCGCGGCGCGCCAGATTGCGGGTCAGTGTCGCGACACCATCGGGCCCGAACCCATCGATGATCGCCCCGTCGCCGATCTTCCACAAGCCCCGGCCCAGCCGCTTGGCCGGACGGACGAAGAGAAAATCGTAGAGCTCGTCGAAATACCACTTGTTGAGCAGGAACAGATAAAGCGGCCGCAGCGCGCGGGCGAGCCGTTCCGGCAGACTGGGCACGGCAATATACATGACATAGGCGATCGCAATGCCGGCTAGGGCCAAGAACAGCGGCGACAGGCCCACCCATTCGGGCACGCTATGGGCGCCCTCGATCGTGTTATGCGACGGCAGGACGAACAGTGACTGCTGCCAGAAGGATTCCATCTGGCCGCCGACGAAATGGGAATAGAAGGCATATCCCGCGGCCAGCGCGCCCACGGCCAGTGGCAACAGCGGCACCAGCATGATCATCGGCGATTCATGCACATGATGCATGGTTTCGTGGTCGGCGCGCGGCTTGCCATGAAAGGTCATGAACAGCAGGCGCCAGGAATAGAAGGCCGTCATGGCCGCTGCTGCATCGCCGAGCCAGAAGGCGAAATGGCCGATGCCGCTATTGGCGGCCCAGGCGGCCTCCAGGATGATGTCCTTGGAATAGAAGCCGGCAAATCCGAAGACGCCCGGAATGCCGATGCCGGCCAGCGCCAGACTGCCGACCCACATCAAGACATATGTCGCGGGGATCAGGCGCCAGATGCCGCCCATCTTGCGCATGTCCTGCTCGCCCGACATGGCATGGATGACCGAACCGGCGGCCAGGAACAACAACGCCTTGAAGAAGGCATGGGTGAACAGATGAAACAGGGACGCGCCATAGGCCGAGACTCCGGCGGCGAAAAACATATAGCCGAGCTGGCTGCACGTGGAATAGGCGATCACCCGCTTGATGTCGTTCTGGACGAGTCCGACGCTCGCCGCGAAAAACGCCGTGGCCGCCCCGACGATCGTGACGACGTCAAGCGCGACCGGCGCGTATTCGAACATGGGCGATAGACGGCAAACCATGAACACGCCCGCCGTCACCATGGTCGCGGCATGGATGAGGGCCGAGACGGGGGTCGGGCCCTCCATGGCATCGGGCAGCCAGGTGTGAAGCAGGAACTGGGCCGATTTGCCCATGGCGCCGATGAACAGCAGCAGGCAGAGCGTGTCCATTGTGGGCAGACGCATGCCCAGGAACTCGATGCTGGTGGCCGCCATGCCCGGCGAGGCCTTGAAGACCGCGTCGAACCCGACGTTCTTGAAGACGAAATAGACCCCCAAGATGCCCAGTAAGAAGCCGAAATCGCCGATCCGGTTGACGATGAAGGCCTTGATCGCCGCCGCATTCGCCGAAGGCCGGTCGTACCAGAAGCCGATGAGAAGATATGAGCAGAGCCCGACCCCTTCCCAGCCGAAGAACAACTGCATGAAGTTGTTCGCCGTGATCAGCATCAGCATGCAAAAGGTGAACAGGCTGAGATAGGACATGAACCGCGGAATCGAAGGATCGCCGTGCATGTAGCCGATCGAATAGACATGCACCATGGCCGAGACGCCGGTGACGACAATCAGCATGACGGCAGTCAATTGGTCGAAGCGTAGCGCCCAGTGAGCCTCGAAGCTGCCGGTCTGAAACCAGGTGAAAAGCTCTGTGGTGCGCGTATGGCCGTGTAGCGACACGTCGACGAAGACCGCAACCGACATGGCGAGCGAGGCAAGCATGGCAAGGCAAGTCACGCCTTGGGCGCCCTTGTCGCCGACGAACCGCCCGAACAGGCCGGCGATCGCCGCGGCGAGAAGCGGCAGAAAGACGATCGCGACATCCATCGCCGGCTAACCCTTCATCATGTTGATGTCTTCGACGGCGATGGAGCCGCGGTTGCGGAAATAGACGACGATGATGGCAAGCCCGATCGCCGCTTCCGCGGCAGCGACGGTCAGCACGAACAAGGCAAAGACCTGGCCCACGAGATCGCCGAGTTGGGTGGAGAAGGCCACCAGATTGATATTGACCGCCAGCAGCATCAGCTCGACCGACATCAGAATGACGATGACATTCTTGCGGTTCAGAAAGATGCCGAAGATGCCCAGGGTGAACAGGATCGCGGCGACGGTCAGATAATGAGCAAGGCCGATGGTCATGAGCTGACGCCGCTCCCCGTCGGCACGTTCTTGATCTCGACGGAATCGCCCCGCCGGCGCTCGATCTGGCGACCGATGGATTGGCGGCGCACGCCCACGCGATGGCGCAGAGTCAGAACGATGGCGCCGACCATGGCGACCAGCAGAACGAGGCCTGCGATCTGGAATAGATACACGTAATTGGTGTAAATCACCATGCCCAGGGCATGTGTATTGCTGATCTGGGAGGCCGCGGGCGTCGGCGCCAGGGCCGCGGCCGAGGCGAACGGCGAGACGACCCAGGCCCCAAACACCAGGGTGAGCTCCGCAAAAAGGATAAGCCCGACGAGAAGCCCGATGGGCAGATAGGCCAGAGCGCCCTTGCGCAACTCAGTGAAATTGATGTCCAGCATCATGACGACGAAGAGGAACAGCACCGCCACCGCGCCGACATAGACGACGACGAGGATCATGGCCAGGAACTCCGCCCCCATGAGGACGAAGAGGCCCGCGGCGTTGAAAAACGCCAGGATCAGGAACAATACCGAATGCACCGGATTGCGCGCCGAGATGACCATGACGCCGGAAGCCACCGCGATCCCGGCGAACAAATAGAAGGCAAGGGCCTGGATGATCATGACGCTCTCATCGGTAGGGCGCATCGGCCGCCATATTGGCGGCGATCACCGATTCCCAGCGGTCGCCGTTCGAGAGCAGCTTCTCCTTGTTATAGAGAAGCTCTTCATGGGTCTCGGTGGCGAACTCGAAATTGGGTCCCTCAACGATGGCGTCCACTGGGCAGGCCTCCTGGCATAGCCCGCAATAGATGCATTTCGTCATATCTATATCGTAGCGCGTCGTGCGGCGGCTGCCGTCGGCGCGGGGTTCGGCCTCGATGGTGATCGCCTGGGCCGGGCAGATCGCCTCGCAGAGCTTGCAGGCGATGCAGCGTTCTTCGCCATTGGGGTAACGACGCAACACATGCTCGCCGCGGAAGCGTGGGCTCAGCGGCCCCTTCTCATAGGGGTAGTTGATCGTCACCCGTTGGTGGAACAGGTAGCGGAAGGTCAGCGCCAAGCCGGACAGCAGCTCGGCCAGTAGCAGGCTCTTGGTGGCGCGCGCGAACATGGTCATGGCTTTACCCTCTGCGAGCCCATCACGGCAACCATCCGAAGGCCATCAGGGCGCCTGCGGTGACCACGACCCAGAGTAGCGACAGGGGCAGAAATACTTTCCAGCCCAGCCGCATCAACTGATCGTAGCGATAGCGGGGGAAGGTGGCCCGGACCCAAAGGAAGAAGAACAGAACCAGGGCGACCTTGGCTGCGAACCAGACCGGTCCCGGGATCCAGTTGAAGGGCGCGATATCGATCGGCGGCAGCCACCCCCCCAGAAACAGGATCGAGGTAGTCGCGCTCATCAGAATCATGTTCGCGTATTCGCCCAGGAAGAACAGCGCGAAGGTCATGGACGAATATTCGGAAAAATATCCGGCGACCAGTTCCGATTCCGATTCCACCAGATCGAAGGGTGCCCGATTGGTTTCCGCCAGCGCGGAGACGAAGAAGACAACGAACATCGGCAGCAGCGGCACGGCGAACCAGACGTGGCGCTGGGCCAAGACGATGTCGGACAAATTGAGCGAACCGACGCAGAGAAGCACCGTGATCATGACGAAGCCAATGGAAACCTCGTAGGAGACCATCTGGGCGGCCGAGCGCATCGCGCCCAGGAATGGATATTTGGAATTGCTCGCCCAACCGGCCATGACGACGCCGTAGACGCCGAGCGAGGAGATGGCGAAAAGATAAAGGATGCCCACGTTGATGTTCGCCAGGACGATGCCCTTGCCGAACGGGATGACGGCCCATGCCACCAGGCTGAGGGTGAAGGTGATCATCGGCGCGGCGACGAAAACGACGCGATTGGCCCCGCTCGGGATGACCGTTTCCTTGAATAACAGTTTGATGCCGTCGGCAAAGGGCTGCAGCAGGCCGAAGGCGCCGACCACATTGGGGCCGCGGCGCAGCTGCATGGCCGCCAGCACCTTGCGTTCAGCATAGGTCAGATAGGCCACCGCAATCAGCAGCGGCACCACAATGGCAATCACTTCGGCAACGATGATGGCCGTGGGCATGACATAGCCGTGCAGCAAATTACCCATGGGTGCCGGTCGCCTCTCCATCGGCGATGCCGAAGGTTTCGACGCATTTGGCCATGGTCTCCGACGCGCGGCTGATCGGGTCGGTCATATAGAAATTGTCGATGGGCGAGATGAAGGGCTCCGCTGTGGTTGCGCCCTCGCGCCCGAAACTGCCCCAGCTCGCAGGCTCGATCGCGTCGAGACGCTGGAAGCGCGGCGCCACCTGATACAGCCGCCGGCGAAGTTGGCGCAGATCGTCATAGGGGAGCGGCTTGCCCAGTATCGCCGAGAGTGCCCGCAGGATCGTCCAATCCTCCTTCGCCTCGCCCGGCGGGAAGACGGCCAGCCGGGCGAGCTGTGCCCGGCCCTCGGTGTTCAAATACGTCGCCTCCTTCTCGGTATAGGCGGCACCCGGCAGAATGACATCAGCTCGATGGGCGCCGGCATCACCATGATGGCCCTGATAGATGACAAAGGCCCTGCCGAAATGGGCCATGTCGATCTCGTCGGCGCCCAACAGATAGACAACGTCGATCTCGCCCTTTGTAGCCCCTTTCAAGATGCCGCCGACATCGCGACCGCCTTGGCCGGGAACGAATCCCAATTCCATGCCGCCGACCCGCGCCGCCGCGGTATGGAGAACGTTGAACCCGTTCCAGCCGTCTTTGACCAGGCCGCAGGTCTCGGCCAGTTTTCGCGCCAGCGCCAGGACGGCCGCGCCGTCGCTGCGCGCGAGCGCCCCCTGCCCAAGGATCAGCATTGGGCGCTCTGCCTTCTTCAGCGCTTCTACGAAGGGATGACGCCCCTCGGCCAATTCCTTCAGCGTGTCGGGCCCGGCGCCGAGGTATTCGTATTTATAGGTCAGGTCGACCCGCGGGCCGATAACGGCCACGGTGTAGCGGCCATGATTCACCCGCTTCAAGATTCGCGCGTTGATGATGGGCGCTTCCCAGCGCGGGTTGCTGCCCACGATCAGACAGAGGTCCGATTGATCGATGCCGGCGATCGTGGTGTTGAAGAGATATCCGGCCGGAGAGCCGGGATCGAGGGCAGCGCCATCTTGGCGGCAATCGAGATGGGGCGAGCCCAGACTGGCCATCAAATCCTTCAGCGCCAGCATTGCTTCCGCATCCGCCATGTCGCCGGCAATGGCGGCGATCTTGGTGCCGGGCATGCCCTTCAGGCGTTCAGCGATGGCGGTGAAGGCCTCGGGCCAGGTCGTGGGCTTCAGTTTGCCTTCGCGCCGGACATAGGGCCGGTCGAGGCGTTGGCGGATTAGCCCGTCGCAGGCAAAGCGCGTTTTGTCCGAAATCCATTCCTCGTTCACCGCCTCGTTCAGGCGCGGCAATACGCGTAAGACTTCTCGGCCACGGGAATCGATACGGATATTGCTGCCCACTGCATCCAGCACGTCGACGGATTCCGTTTTGTCCAGCTCCCAAGGCCGGGCCACGAAGGCATAGGGCTTGGAGGTCAGGGCACCGACGGGGCAGAGGTCGATGATATTGGCGGAAAGTTCCGAATGCAGCGCCTTTTCCACATATGTTCCGATTTCCAGATGTTCGCCCCGGCCCAAGGCGCCCAACTCCTCCACCCCCGCTACTTCCGTGGCGAAGCGCACGCAGCGCGTGCAGTGGATGCAGCGGGTCATCACGGTCTTGACCAGCGGGCCGAAGTTCTTGTCCTTGACCGCCCGCTTGGCCTCGGCAAAACGGCCGCGATCGAAGCCATAACCCATGGCCTGATCCTGCAGGTCGCATTCGCCGCCCTGATCGCAGATCGGACAATCCAACGGATGGTTGGCCAGCAGGAATTCCATCACGCCCTGGCGCGCCTTTTTCACCATGGGCGTGTCGGTATGGATGACCATGCCATCGGCGGCCGGCATGGCGCAGGAGGCGATGGGTTTCGGTGATTTCTCCTGTTCGACCAGGCACATGCGGCAATTGCCGGCGACCGAAAGGCGCTCGTGATAGCAAAATCGGGGAATCTCGGCGCCGGCCATCTCGCAGGCCTGAAGCACGGTGGTGCCCGCCGGTACCTCGATCGCCTGGCCGTTGACAGTCAGCTTCGGCATCGCCCTCTCCTACTCCGCCGCCAGCTTGGCGGCGCGCGTCGCGATCCGCCGCTCGATCTCCGGCCGAAAATGGCGGATCAGGCCCTGGATCGGCCAGGCTGCCGCATCGCCCAGCGCGCAGATGGTATGGCCCTCGACCTGACGGGTGACCTGCTCGAGCAGATCGATTTCCTCGACCCGCGCCTCGCCCCGCACCAGACGCTGCATGACGCGATACATCCAGCCCGTGCCCTCGCGGCAGGGCGTGCATTGGCCGCAACTCTCATGCATGTAGAAATGGGAGAGCCGGCTGATTGCCTCGATCAGGTCGGTGGACTTGTCCATGACGATGACCGCCGCGGTGCCCAGTCCCGACTTCACCTCGCGCAGGGAATCGAAATCCATCAGCACTGTATCGCAGATCGACTTCGGCAGCACCGGAACGGAAGCACCGCCGGGGATGACCGCCAGAAGATTGTCCCAGCCGCCGCGGACCCCGCCGGCATGGCGCTCGATGAGCTCCTTCAGCGGGACGCCCATCTCCTCCTCGACATTGCAGGGCTTGTTCACATGGCCGGAGATGCAGAAGATCTTGGTGCCCGTGTTCTTCGGCCGGCCGATGGCGCTCCACCAGGCCGCCCCACGGCGCAGAATCGTGGGGGTGACGGCGATGGATTCTACATTGTTGACCGTGGTGGGGCAGCCATAGAGACCGACCGCCGCCGGGAATGGCGGCTTCAGGCGCGGCTGCCCTTTCTTGCCCTCCAGACTCTCCAGCAGGGCGGTTTCTTCCCCGCAGATATAGGCGCCGGCGCCGCGATGGAGATAGATGTCGTGGTCGTAACCTGATCCACAGGCATTACGGCCGATGAGACCCGCCTCGTAGGCTTCCTCGATGGCAGCCTGCAGATTGCGCGCCTCGTTATAGAACTCGCCGCGGATGTAAATGTATGTTGCCTTGCAGCCCATGGCGAAACCGGCGACCAGACAGCCTTCCAGCAACATATGGGGATCGAAGCGCAGGATCTCGCGATCCTTGCAGGTTCCGGGCTCGGACTCATCGGCATTGACCACGAGGAAGGAGGGCCGCGCCGGGTCCGGCTGCTTGGGCATGAAGGACCATTTGAGGCCAGTGGGGAATCCCGCTCCGCCGCGCCCACGCAGATCGGATTTCTTGATCTCGTCCACGATGGCATCGCGACCGCGCTCGATCAGGCCCTTGGTATTGTCCCATAGCCCGCGCGCGCGCGCGCCGGCCAGGCGCCAGTCCTTTGTGCCATAGAGATTGCGGAAGATGCGATCGATGTCCTGCAACATGTCCTAGCCGCCTATTTCGTCCCGAGCAGCGTGGTGGGCCCGCCATCGGGCGCGGAGCCCTGGCGGCCGCTTTGGGAACCCGGCGTCACCGGCTTGCCATTGGCCAGCGCATCAAGCAGCTTTTCCATCTTGGCCGGATCGAGGTCCTCATAAAAATAGTCGTTGATCTGGACCACCGGCGCATTGACGCAGGTACCGAGGCATTCCACCTCCACCAGCGTGAACTTGCCGTCGGGGGTGGTCTCCTTGAGGCCGATGCCCAGGAGGCGCTGGCAGGTTTCGGTCAACTGATCGGCGCCGCGTAGCCAGCAGGGCGTGGTGCGGCAGACCTGCAGCAGGTATTTGCCCACAGGCTTCAGATTGAACATGGAATAGAACGTGGCTACCTCGTAAACGCGGATCGGCGCCATATCGAGGACAGCCGCCACGTAGTCCATGGCAGCGCGCGGCAGCCATCCGCCGACCTGGCGCTGGGCCAGATCGAGCAGCGGCACAACCGCGCTCGCCTGCCGGCGGGCCGGATATTTGGCGATCATCTTCTCCGCCAGCGCCTTGTTCTCGGGCGTGAAGGCAAATATCTCGCTCATCGGTCGATCTCGCCGAAAACGATATCCATGGAACCCAGAATGGCGACCGAGTCCGCCAGCATATGGCCACGGCTGAGGTAATCCATGGCCTGGAGATGGGCAAAGGCCGGTGCGCGTATCTTGCAGCGATATGGCTTGTTGGTGCCGTCAGAGACGAGATAGACCCCGAACTCGCCCTTGGGTGCCTCGATGGCGGTATATGTTTCGCCCCGCGGCACGTGGAATCCCTCGGTGTAGAGCTTGAAATGATGGATGAGCGCTTCCATGGAGCGCTTCATCTCGGCGCGCGGCGGCGGCGTAACCTTGCGGTCGGTCGAGCAATGAGGGCCATCGGGGATTTCGGCGATGCATTGCCTAATGATACGCAGGCTCTGGCGCATTTCCTCCATGCGGACCATGTAGCGGTCATAGCAGTCGCCGTTTTTGCCCACCGGTATGTCGAAATTCATCCGGTCATAGACCATGTAGGGTTGGGCCTTGCGAAGATCCCAAGCCAAGCCCGAGGCGCGCAGCATCGGCCCGGTAAATCCCCATTCGAGCGCTTCGGCTGCGGAGGCTGCGCCGATATCGACCAGGCGCTGCTTGAAGATGCGATTGTTGGTCAGAAGATTCTCGATATCGTCCAGCACCTTGGGAAACCGCTCCGTCCAGGCCAGGATATCGTCGAGCAGGCCTGCCGGCAAATCCTGGTGCACGCCGCCCGGGCGATAATATGCGGCATGAAGCCTGGCCCCGCTCACCCGCTCGTAGAATTCCATCAGCAGTTCGCGCTCCTCGAAGCACCAGAGGAATGGCGTCAGCGCACCGATGTCGGAGGCATACGCGGGAACCATCAGGAGGTGGTTCAGGATGCGCGTGATCTCGTCGAACATGACGCGGATGTATTGGCCGCGCAGCGGCACCTCGAGGCCCAGCAGTTTTTCCACGGCGAGCACGAAGGCGTGCTCCTGGCACATCGGCGAGACGTAGTCGAGGCGATCGAAATAGGGGATCGCCTGCATATAGGTCTTGTGTTCGATCAGTTTCTCCGTACCGCGATGAAGCAGGCCGATATGGGGATCGAGACGCTCGATCACCTCACCATCCATCTCCATGACCAGGCGCAGAACGCCGTGGGCGGCGGGATGTTGCGGCCCGAAGTTTATGGTCAGTGGCTTGATCTGGGTTTCGGCCATCAGGCTTTCTTCTCCGCCTTCTCGTCCCCCGGCAGATGCAGCATGCCTTCCCAGGGACTGAGAAAATCGAAGCTACGGAATTCCTGGGTGAGTTTGACGGTCTCATAGACGACGCGCTTCTGCTCCTCGTCGTAGCGAACCTCGACATAGCCGGTGAGGGGGAAATCCTTGCGCATCGGATGGCCCTCGAAACCGTAGTCGGTCAGCAACCGGCGCAGATCGTCATGGTCGGAGAAGAAGATGCCGTAAAGGTCCCAGGCCTCGCGCTCGAACCATCCGGCGGTGCGATAGACGGTCGCGACCGATGGCACCGGCGTCGCCTCGTCGGTGGCAAGCTTGACCCGGATGCGCAGGTTGTGCGGCAGGCTGAGAAGATTATAGACGACCTCGAAACGTTGCTCGCGCTCGGGGTAGTCGACGCCACAGACATCCACCA
>WNFR01001371.1_pt1 | contig 41627 bp, 36 predicted proteins | sample 5400221 | NCBI WGS metagenome assembly WNFR01 (sample SAMN13153357, study PRJNA577476) | soil metagenome | isolation source: 40 cm soil under Madrone tree | place: USA:California | collected 2016-06-14 | reverse complement strand
CCGGCATCATCGAAAAAAGATACTTGGTCTACACTACAGGCGATTTGCGATCGGGCGCCGTTGATCCGACTCGCGTTTTCGGGCCGGCACCCCCTGAAAATCGCCGTTCGAGGGCGCCAATTGGTAAAGTTGGGCTAGCGAAGGACGAAGGATAGTTGACCCTTCGTCCGCTGATGTGCAGGTTTTCGGACGCCGGTAAGGGAGACTCTCCGCGCGCGCCAGCGGCCGGCGTCCGAAAAGCGCCAAGGCACGAAATCGCGGTGGGCTGGGCACCCGGCGGTGCGGCAGGCTCTATCTATGGGGGCGCCCGAGCCCAGGCCCGGTTCCATCGTATTGCTCAGCTTAAATCACTGGCAGAACAGGCCGGTGAGCGCGACTTTAATCCGGTCGAACTCATGCGCGAATCCGGTCGAACTCATGCGCGGACGCGCTGAGGCGTTGGAAGAGCGAGGCGCCAGCACTGAGTCTCAAAACAGCGGCGGGCCGCTTGGCCCGTCGTTGAGATTCGTCTCACTGCGCCTCTTTCATATATTCCGCCGCGCGCCTCACGACATCGGGCGCGGTCGCATAGACCTGGGCGATGAGGGCGTCGGCCGCAGTGCCCGTCACGGGCCGCACGTCGAGGCCTTGTCGATTGGCATCGGCAAGGAACTCCAGGTCCTGCATGGTGGCGTCGAACGCCTTGCGCAGCGCAGTCAGTCGTTCCGGCGGAATGCCCGGTGGCGCCACGAAGGGGCGTGCCATCGTCTGGCGGGCGATGACGAGTTTCAGAATGGCCTGCTGCTCCGGGCTGCCGGCGACATCGAGGACCGTCGGCACGTCGGCGAGCTCCGCAATGCGCTGGTCGGAAAGCTGGAGCACCACGCGGATCTGCTTCGACTGCCACAGGTCCCGGTTGCGCGTCGACAAGGTGGACCACGACCAGCCGCAGCGGCCGTCGACCTCCTTGCGCTGAATGGCAAGCACCGTCTCGGCCGCGCTCTGGTAGCCCAACACGAGCTGCATCGGCAGACTGAACATCTTGCGCAACAGGTTGGAAAACACGTCGCTGTCCGCCCCGGCGCCCGTGGCGCCGATCTTATAGTGCTTGGTCTGCATGTCGGCCCATGACTCGATGCCGGCATCCTGGCGAAACGCGCAGACGCCGATGTCATTGGAAACGCTGCCGAGCCAGCCGAATTTCGCCGGCGTGAATCGCATGGCGTCCGCACGCCCCAGCAGCGGGTCAAGGAATATCCCGCGGGCGAAGCCGCCGAACACCGAACCGTCCTTGGAGGCGACGTTGTGGAGATAGTTCGCTGCCCGGATGCTGCCGGCGCCCGGCATGTTCTGCACCACGACGGTGGGATTGCCCGGAATGTGCCGGCCGATGTGGCGGCCGAGCAGGCGGGCATAGTCGTCATAGCCGCCGCCCGTCGCATAGCCGATCACGAGCTGCACCGTCCTGCCGGCGTAGAAATCGGAAATGTCGTCGCACCGTGCCGCGGTCGGGGCCAAGGTCGATGCGGCGCTCGCACCGATTGTGAGAACTGTCAGGGCAAAAATGCGTCGGCTTCCGACCATCGCGGCCTCCTTGCCGCGATATTTGTCGGACAGCCGTTGATCAAAAGCAATGCGGGCCGCGGCCTCCGGGACATGGCGCACGGCGTGTGGTCCGGTCTCTTACCGCATTTAACCGTTCCTGGAGACCGTGCCGTAAAAAAGGGCGCCCGCAAACGCCGATCTCTCTGGCAACGGGCCGAGGGCCCCTCGTGCTCGTACGGAATTTTCGAGAACCTGGTCTCTCCGTCGCCGCAAGAAAGGGTCACGGTAAAATCGTCGGGAAAAGACCGAACGCGTCCTGAAATTCGATATATGCACTTAGCGCGTTCAGATCGCCAAAAGATCTCACCAAAAAATCGACAGGACCTCTGTTCTGCCACTGGGGAGAAAGGGGATGTTGCTGCTTAACTGGAGTAAGTCCCCTCATGTAAATGAAATTGCTGAGATTGGCGATCCAGATGTCCGGAATTAACTTCTCCATGTGCAGCAGACGGTCTGCAACATTGTACATCTGAGCTGAAAAGCGCTCGACCGCGATCGTCTCGAGAACGAGCACGTCGCCGGATACACCGAAAACGTTGCCGTCGCCCAGGCGCCAGGACCGCCGTCCAGCGAGGAAATGCATGCGATTATAGTGAACCGCTGCAGCCGCTCCAACGACCGCTTCCGTCGCCGCCAATGCCGCTGCCAGCGCAGTCGGTGTCATTAGCACCCCCGGCATGGCGCCGCCCGCGGCGGCGGGGATGTCGTCGCCGGCCTCAAAGAACTCTCGTTTCAGGGTCTGCGCCGTGAACCCAACATTCGGGTCATACCACTCGCGTACGACCCAGTCGTGGTGCGGGCGCGCAATATCTATCCCCAGAACCCGCATATAGCCGTGAAATTTCAGGGTCGGCTTGGCGTTGAAATGACGCGATCCCCATTCGACTGTCGCAAATTTGCTATTTAGATACAGAGGAAAATTCGCTGTGAAGTCCATCGCGAGGGTTGCCGCCGAGAGTCCGCCCGGCCTTTCGAAGACAACACGATATCGATTGAAGTGATAAGGGCCCACACCGGAATAGACCGGGAGTTCAGTGAAGTCTGGCATGACACAGGACCTTGCCCAGACATGTTGCTACGCACAACACGATGTCGTCGGCACCAGCCCTGCTGGCGCTCGTTCACCGCCATCGGTTAGTCGATTTCACCTGAGCTCGGTTCAAAGAGTGGGGTGTTTTTGTGCGGCCTCGGGCTTCCAATCGCACCCGACGTGGTGCGGCCGGGCAGACCCAATCCTCTCAGTGCCTCTCCTTGATATAGTCGGCCGCGCACGTGACGATATCCGGCGCGGCCGTGTAGACTTGGATGATCAACGCATCAGCCTCTGCGCCGATCACCGGCGACGATGCCACCACGTCATTCGATGTGATCGAAATCCCCGCTAAAAAACCTGACTGAATGTCCAGTAGAGCGTCCCCGAAAGCATGATTGCGGCCGGCAGCGTCAGCACCCAGCCCATGACGATGTTGCGAATGGTCGCCCATTGCAGGCCCGAGCCGTTGGCCGCCATGGTGCCGGCGATACCGGACGACAGCACATGGGTCGTTGACACCGGGAGACCATAGGCATCCGCTGCTGCGATCGTAGCGGCGGCGACGAGTTCCGCCGATGCACCCTGCGCATAGGTCAGGTGGGTCTTACCGATCTTTTCTCCGACTGTGATGACGATCCGTTTCCACCCGATCATGGTGCCGAGGCCGAGCGCAATGGCGACGGCGATCTTGACCCAGGTCGGGATGAACTTCGTGGCGCTATCAAGCGACTTCTTGTAATTATTGAGCGCGGCAACATCGTCCTTGGTCAGACCGTTCTCCTTGTCCTTCATCAGGAAGCGGATCGCCTCGGAGGCGAGATACATGTCATTGCGGGTATTGCCGACAGCCTCCGCCGGCACTTTCGCCAGCGTGCCGTACTGATCAACCTCGGCGCTGATCTCCTTCACCAGCACGACAAGCGAAGGGTAGGTGCCCTCGGTGATCTTGCGCTGCGAAACATAGAGGGTCACGGCCGGGCGCGGGTCTCCCAGCACGTTGTAACCCGCGGCCTGTTGCTGGATGACGCCGGCCGCTGCCGCCGACGTGGTTCGGAACTCCACCATCTGACTCGGCGGCAGAGCGCGGTTGAGCGCATAGGCGGTCGGCACTGTGCCGATCAGGATCAGCATGATGAGCCCCATGCCCTTCTGACCGTCGTTGGAGCCATGGGCGAAACTGACGCTGGTGCAGGTGAGGATCAGAACGCCGCGGATCCACCACGGCGGCGGCTGATTGCCTTTGGGCTCGGAATAGAGCGCCGGGTTGCGGATGATAAACCGGACGACGACCAGCAGCAGCGCCGCGGCGCAGAACCCCACGACCGGCGACAGCAGCAGCGCCTGGCCGATTTCGGTGGCCTTGGTCCAGTCTACGCCCGACGTGCCGTCTTGTCCGCGCATCAGCGCATTGGCGATGCCGACGCCGATGATGGAGCCGATCAGCGTGTGCGAGCTCGATGCCGGCAGGCCAAGATACCAGGTGCCGAGGTTCCAGATGATAGCCGCAATCAGCAGGGCGAACACCATGGCGAAGCCGGCGGCGCTGCCGACCTGGAGGATGAGTTCCACCGGCAACAGCGACACGATGCCGAATGCGACCGCGCCCGACGAGAACAGCACCCCGAGGAAATTGAAGAAGCCCGACCATACCACCGCGATCGGAGCCGGCAGCGAATGGGTATAGATGACGGTGGCGACGGCATTTGCGGTGTCGTGGAAGCCATTGACGAATTCGAAGCCGAGCGCGATCACCAATGCGATGAACAGCAGGATGAAGGGCAGGTAAGTGGTGACCTTCGCGCCGGTCTCGTCCACATCGACATAAAGGCTATAGGCGACGAACAAGAACCCGGCCGCCAGGACGCCGAAGAAAAGAATTAAGCCTAACGGATTAATGGGCTGATCGAGCTTAGGTTTCGGTGAGCCGGCCGCTGCCGTCATAGTGATGTCGGTCATGAAAAGCCTCGGATCGGGTTGTGCGCAAAGCTCAAGCTCAAAAACGTAGCGAACACGTATATCAACTCGATGACATCAACGCGACACCGTACTGTAACACATTGATTTCTCGAAATTCATGGTTCTTTCCCGTCATCCTGGTGGGGGGCACGGCGGTTGCCTGGCGTGAATGGACACCGGACAACACCTCACCGAATCGTGCGGTTCGAATCATCGCGAAACCTTCGCTTGCAGGACGTGAAGCTTCCCTTCGGGAACGTTAGCGAATGAACGCATCAGGCGGTTCGCAGTTAGGCGCAAGGCGAGCCCGCGGTGACGGCCTTAGCTGGTCACGCCGGGTCGCAAGCGTCCCATGATGGAATCGCTGCGCCCGCATAGCCGTAGGGCGGCGAGCGGCTGAAGCGCCTCTTGAATCCACGCACTACTCCTTGCCGCCGCACATTTTGCGAAGCGAATGCAAGCACATAGTCCGTCATACAACCAGCAAGAAACCGCGACGAATGTGTCACGCGCAATGGTTAGTTTGCGCCCGCTGACCTCATCGACGGAGGAAAATCATGTCATCAAGAATTTTGAAGCGAATGCGCCGGCAGAGCACGACGGCTCTGGGCACTGTACTCGTCGCCCTGATGTCCTGCGGATTGGTGGCGGCCGACGATCGCAATGATAGAGGCGATGCCGCTCATCGCGTGAAGACCGATACGCCGATCAAGCATCTGATCGTACTTATCGGCGAGAACCGGACCTTCGACCACATCTTTGCCACCTATCAGCCGAAGCACGGCCAGTCGGTCGCCAACCTGCTGTCAAAGGGCATCATTCTTCCGTCCGGTGCTGCCGGACCGAATTTCGCCCAGTCGCGGCAGTTCCAGATAAACCAGCCTTATCCGTCGAAATTTTTCATCGACGCCTTCGGAACCGCCGGCAAAACGGCCTACCAGCAGTCGCCGGGCACGCCGTTATTCCCGGCACCCAACACCGCCTATATACCGAGCGCGCCGGGCGGCCTCGATCAAGGTCAGGCGCCGTTCTCCACGTCCGCCGTGCCGGATTCCGAGCTGCCGACCATCGAGCCATCGTTTGAGCACGAAGATCTCGGTCTTCTGCGCACCGGAGCTTCCGGGCTTCCGATGTTCTCGACCGACACGCGGGTCCCGAACTTTGCCAACCTTCCCAACGGGCTCTTCCCGATCACCGGCACCACCACCCTCCCGTATGACAGCTTTACGGGCGATATGGTGCACCGCCTGTTTCATATGTGGCAGCAATCGGACTGCGACGTGCGCAACGCCACTCCGGGTAATCCTTCCGGCTGCCTCAACGATCTTTATCCCTTCGTCGGCGTCGCCCGCAATGACGGTTCCGGCAGCAATGCCATGGGATTCCTCAACATGCGCAGCGGCGACGCGCCGGTCTTAAAGCGGCTCGCCGACCAATACACGATGAACGACAACTATCATCAGCCGGTGATGGGCGGCACCGCGGTCCAGCACACGATGCTTGGTACGGCCGACGCCATTTTCTGGGAGAGCTTCAACGGCGTATCCCAGCCGCCGCTCGCCAGCGTCGCCGACCCCGACCCCAAGTCCGCCACTGACGTTTCCTTCCAGCGCGACAAGGCGTGGACCAACTGTTCAGATCTGAGCCAGCCCGGAATTTCTCCGATCGTCAACTACCTGGCGAGCCTGCCGTGGCATCCCAAGCCCAATTGCGATCCCGGACATTTCTACATGATCAACAACCTCAGTCCGGGCTTCCTGCCGAACGGCAATATCGACGGTCCTAATATCGTGACGGGCAGCAAAGTGCCGCCTTCCGGTCTGCGCACCATCGGCGACGCGCTCAATGAGAAGAAGATTTCCTGGGCCTATTACGGCGGCGGCTACAATGCAGCGGTGCGGGTCGCCAACGGCTCGACCGATCCCGTCGATCAGCTCATCGCCTTCAACTACTGCGACATCTGCAACCCGTTCTCCTACGCGAAATCGATCATGGGCAATGCGCAGCAGCGCAAGGAGCATATCAAGGACGCGATCGATTTCTTCAATGACCTCGATCACGGCAAGCTGCCATCGATCGCCTATGTGAAACCCGACAGCCTTGTCGACGGACACCCGGCGAGTTCGAAGCTCGATCTCTTCGAGGCCATGGTCGATAACATTGTTGACAAGCTGCGGGCCCACCCCGAGCTGTTTGAGCAGACCGCCTTCATGATCTCCTTTGACGAGGGCGGTGGTTACTGGGATTCGGGGTTCTTTCAGCCTCTCGATTTCTTCGGCGACGGCCCCCGTATTCCGCTGGTTGTGGTCTCGCCCTTCGCCCGCGGCGGCAAGGTCGTGCACAGTTATAACGACCACGCCTCAGTCGTTAAGTTCATAGAGCGCAACTGGGACTTGAAGCCGTTGACCCACCGCAGCCGCGACAATCTACCCAATCCCAAGATGAACAGCGCCAATCCCTACGTGCCGGCGAACATGCCGGCAGTCGGTGACTTGTTCGACATGTTCGACTTCGATCGCGATCGGAATTGACGCCGAGCGAGATTTCGCGAGCTTCAATCGAGTTGATTGCTACAATCGCACGCATTCAACCTTACTGCCGGTGTCGTCATACCGATGTCGGCAGTAAGCGCGTCAGGGGTTTGAACGCCGCTCCGTTCGCCTTTTCTGCCGTCTCCACCCTCCCGCACGCGGCGTCGCGACCTCATCCCGGCAGATGATCATGGGGAGTCACTCTTGAAAACCTTGCCGTCAGCGGCCATTGGTGGGGCTCCCGGGCGTTAGGGGCGAGCAGGCGCAAGGACGTCTTTGGCTGCCCCCTGCGCCTTGGAGTGATGTCTCAGGTCGCATAGCATGATGGATATCCCTGTTGTGACCGCGGGTGGCGCCCGCATTCCGGCGGTCGGCCTCGGCACGTGGGATTTGCGACGCCGCACCTGCGCCGGGATGGTGGAGCAGGCGTTGCGGCTCGGTTACCGCCACATCGACACCGCGGAGATGTACGGCAACGAGCGCGAGGTCGGGGAAGGCTTGCGCGCGTCCGGCATCAGCCGCAACGACGTCTTCATCACCACCAAGGTGTGGCCCGATAATCTTGCGCCTGCCGACTTGGAGCGCTCCACCAAGGAAAGTCTCGCTCGGCTGCGCTTCTCGCATGTCGATCTCTTGCTGATCCACTGGCCTAGTCCGCGCATTCCGCTGGCTGACACCATGGAGGCGCTGTGCCGGATGAAGCAGGCGGGTTTTGCCCGGCATATCGGAATCTCGAACTTCACCGTGCCCTTGATCGAGGAAGCGGTGCGGCTTGCGACCGAGCCGCTCGTGACCAATCAGATCGAATGGCACCCTTACATCGATCAGTCGAAGGTGGCCACGGCGTGCCGACGGCATGGCCTGTCGGTCACCGCCTACAGCCCGATCGCGCGCGGACGCGCCGGAGATGATGCGCAGCTACGGCTGATCGGCATGCATCACGGCAAGACGGCCGGCCAGGTCAGCCTGCGGTTTCTCATCCAGGAAGGCGCCGTCGTGATCCCGCGCACCTCTAAGCTGGAGCGCTTGAAGGAGAATATGACGATCTTCGATTTCGAACTCGATCCAGCCGAGATGGATGCGATTCGTGGGCTCGCCGATGAGGCAACGCGCGTGGTCGACTGGTCGGGCGCACCGAATTGGGATTGAGGTGCTTCTCCCTCCCCCCTTGTGGGGGAGGGTCGGGGTGGGGGGTCGTGCCGCGGGGCACTGCTGTGCCGCTTCTCCCGACCCCCACCCCCGACCCCTCCCCACAAGGGGGAGGGGAGGAATTCGCGGCACCGTCACGCCTCAAATTTAGCGCCCTGTGCGCTCTTGGGGGAGGCGGCCACCTCTCGCCGCAAGCGGAGAGAGGTGGTATGCGAGACCTCCGAATCACTTGGCGAGGTTTTTGATGAGCGCTGCCACATTCGACGTTCTGCGCAAGGTCACCACCGCCACCATCACCACCATGTTGCTCAAGAAGGGCATCAGGCGATGCTGGATGCATGGGCCGAAGCCGCTGGTGCCGGGCGGGCCGCGTTTGATCGGCCCGGCGTTCACCCTGCGCTTCGTCCCCGCGCGGGAGGATCTTGCGACGCCTGAAAGCTGGGGCAAGCCGATCTCGACCCGCGCCGCCATCGAAGCGATGCCGGAGGGCGTGATCGCGGTTGCGGACGCCATGGGCGTTGAGACCGCCGGCATCTTCGGCGACATCTTGTGCGCCCGCATGCACAGGCGCGACGTGACGGCGCTCGTCACCGACGGCGCGATGCGCGACAAGACCGGCGTACTTGCGAGCGGCCTGCCGGTATGGTGCGCCGGCGCCGCGGCGCCGGCGTCGGTCAACGGCCTTACTTTCGTGGGCTGGAACGAGCCGATCGGCTGCGGCGGCGTCGCGATCTTCCCCGACGACATCATCGTCGCGGACGACGACGGCGCTGTGGTGATCCCCAAGGATCTCATCGATTTCGTCGCCCACGAAGGCGCCGAGCACGAACTCTACGAGAGCTGGGTGTTCACCGAAGTCGAGAAGGGCGTCAGGCTGCCCGGGCTCTATCCGCCGAATGAGGAATCCAAGGCGCGTTATGCGCAGTGGCGCAAGCGGCGGGAGTAGCGCATCCTCGATGTCCTTTGTGGCCGCCAAGCTTTTCGGCTTCTTTGCGCTGCCGTCCAATGACATGTTGGCAGCCGGGCTCATTGGGCTCTTCTTGATGCGCACGAGGTTCGTGTGCACGGGGCGCAGGCTGGTTTCGGCGTCGATAGTTCTGTTCCTTGCCTTCGGGCTGTTGCCGCTCAGCAAGATGCTGATCGCGCCGCTCGAAGAGCGGTTTCCGCCATGGGACGCCTCAGGCGGCGCGCCGGACGGCATTGTGGTGCTGGGCGGTGCGATCGAGGCGGCAATTGCCCCCGTGCGCCGCGCCTCCGAGCTCAACGAAGCGGCGGAGCGGATCACCGTAGTCGCGGAACTCGCCCGCAAATATCAGTCGGCCAGGATCCTCTACAGCGGCGGCAACGAGAGTCTGGTGCCGCGGGGCGGCAGCGAGGCGCAGATTGCCGCCGCGTTGTTCGAGACTTTCGGCGTGCCGGCAAGACGGCTTATTCTCGAGGACCAGTCGCGCACGACCTCCGAGAACGCAGCGTTCTCCCGGCGCCTGGTGATGCCGAAACCGGGCGAACGGTGGCTGCTCATCACTTCCGCGTATCATATGCCGCGGTCGATCGGCGCATTCCGCAGCGCCGGATTCGCAGTCGAAGCCTATCCGGTCGACTACCGCATCACTGGGCCGGCCGACCTGTGGATTCCCTTCGACTCCATAGCGACCGGGCTGCGCCGCACCGATCTGGCCGCCCACGAATGGATCGGACTGCTGGCATATTGGCTCACAGGCCGGAGTTCGGAGTTTTTTCCGGCGCCGTAGCCTTGTCCGTCATTTTGGCCGGCAGCTCGATCATGAGGGCGCGCTGCGCCGTCGAGGCGAACTGCCGCCGCCACATCACGATGACGACCGCGGTCGTCGACGCGAACAGCTCCAAAGGGCCTGCAAACCAGCCGAGATAACCGAGCGCGAAGAAGAAGGCGCGCTGGCCGCGGTTGAAATTCTGCCCCGCCGATTGGAACAGCCTGGTGGTGCGCAGGACGTGGCATTCGGCCTCGGCGGTCTGCCTGTCGCCTGCGGGCGGCATCGCGCCGAGCATGATCGCCACGTAATTGAACAGCCGATAGGCCCAGGCAAACTTGAAGAAGGCGTAGATGAAGATCACGATCAGGCCGATGGTCTTCACGGCCCACTGGGTTGGCGTCGTCACGATGCCGAACGGCAGCGCCTCCACGACGGTGATCACGTCGCCGGTCGACCGCATGAGCGTCAGCGCGCCGCCGATCGCCAGCAAGCTCGTCGAGGCGAAGAATGCGGTGCCGTTCTGCAGCGAAGCCATGATCTGCATATCGACCATGCGCGCCTCGCGGGACAGCGTCCGGCGCATCCACACCTCGCGGTAGCGGTGGATGCGGGCGTTGAGGCTGCCACGGTGCTCCTGGCGCCACTCGACCGCGACCGCATAGCCGATCCAGGCGACCACGAAATAGACAAGGGCGGCGAGATCGATGGCGGGTAGCAAGGTCATGGGGTGCGGCTCCCTGATACGACATGTTGTTACTGTCTGGCGGCGGCAGGCAACATTTCGGTGGTGTTTCAGTTTGAAATCTGATGGTGGTGAGCGATGGCGACATTCCGTATTGCGGGCTACGGCCCGGAATATTTTGAGGGCGTCAAAACGCTGTGGCAGGAAGCCTTTCCCGACGATCCGCCATGGAACAAAGCCGAAGTCGCCGTCCCGGCAAAGTTCGCTGTGCAACCTGAGCTATTCCTCGTCGCTCTTGATGGAGATGTGGTGATTGGCTCCATCATGGCCGGCTACGACGGGCATCGAGGCTGGCTTTATGCATTGGCCGTTTTGAATTCTCGCCGCCGCCAGGGCGCCGGTACCGCACTTGTGCGCGGAGCGGAGGACCGTCTTCAGTCGATGGGCTGCAGCAAGATCAACCTGCAGGTCAGGGCCACAAACGCGATCGTTATCGAATTTTACGAACGGCTCGGGTATATGATCGAGGAGCGCACGAGTATGGGGAAGCGCGTAACCTCATTGCCCCAAGCGTCACCCTGAGACGCTCCAAACATTGCGGGCGATCCCTGCTGTGGGCTTGGCCGCCGCCACCGCTCTGCCATATTGCGGCGGGACATGAGAAGCCCGACCGGCTTGACAGCCATCCCGCGCTCCCGTGGCGCATGCGAAAAAAATGTTTATATTTCGACACATCAAAACAGCGAGGTGCGATGAGCGACGCCATCCTTGAGCTTCTTCGGGTGATTCAAAGCGATGTGGCCGGCGTGAAGGCCGACCTGCGGCCCATGCGCGCCCAGCTTGATGGCCTGCCGCTGATCAACCGCACCGTCACCGTGATCCAACAAGAGGTGCGCGCGCTCAAGGCCGCCTTCAACGACTTCGCACTCACCAACCCCACGTCCGGCGAGATCGAGGCTCTTCACGCCGATGTCAACCGCGTCCAAGCAGAGAACGCGGAGCTCGCAGCCAAGGTGGCAACGCTCGAACGGCTCGTCCGCGAACTCCGGCACGACTGACTTTCGCCGCCGGGTGATCCGGCCGCGGGCTTGACCGCCCCCGCGGCTCTGCCACATTGCGGCGCGATAGGAGAGCCCTGATGGCGCAACACATCACCCTGCATGTGGCCGACATGGTGGCGGCGGCCGAGCGCGAAATCGAGACGCTGCCGGCGGCCGATGCGATCAGGCTTCACGGCTCGGGCGACGTGACGTTGGTTGACTTGCGCGACATCCGTGAGCTCGACCGCGAGGGGCGCGTTCCGGGTGCGTTTCATTGCCCGCGCGGCATGCTGGAATTCTGGCTCGACCCGGCCAGCAAGTATCACAAGCCGGTGTTCGCGGCGGACCGGAAATTCGTATTCTTCTGCGCCGGCGGCGCGCGTTCGGCGCTTGCCGCGCAGACCGCGCAGCGCATGGGGTTGAAGCCGGTTGCCCACATCGGCGGCGGCTTCGGCGCCTGGCGCGATGCGGGCGGGCCAATCGAGATGCGGGACGCCGCGAAGAAGTGATCGTCATGGCTCTTCACCTCACCCTCGGCAACAAGAACTATTCGTCGTGGTCATTCCGCCCGTGGATTGCCCTCAGGGTTACCGGCATCCCATTCGCCGAAACCGTGATCCCGATCTATTACCCGGGCAGCAGGGAGAAATTCCTGGCGCGCTCCCCGGCCGGCAAGGTTCCGATCCTTCAGGACGGCGACGTAACGGTATGGGAATCGCTCGCCATCCTGGAATATGTCGCGGAAAAATTTCCGGATGCTGGCCTGTGGCCGCGCGACGCGGCGGCCCGCGCGCACGCCCGCGCCATCGCCAGCGAGATGCATGCGGGCTTCGTGCCGTTGCGCCGCCAGTGTCCGATGAACATGTGGCGTCCGGTGAAGAAGCTTGAGCTCAGCGCCGAGACCGCCGCCAACGTGGCGCGCATCGACGCCATGTGGTCCGGTTGCCGCGCCCGCTTCGGCCATGACGGGCCGTTTCTGTTCGGCCGCTTCGGTGCTGCCGACGCCATGTACGCGCCGGTGGTTTCGCGCTTCCATACCTACGAGATCGAGGTCGGGGCGGCGTCGGCGGCCTACATGCAGGCCGTGATGGCGCTGCCAGCCTGGCAGGAATGGCACGCCGCCGCCCTCAAGGAGGAATGGCTGCTGGAGGAGGACGAGGTGGATTGGCCGACGGTGCTGCGGGTGAAGTAGGGCGGGTTCGCTTTAACCCGCCGCCCGCGGCGTGGCCCTGGCGGATTACGCTTGCGCTAATCCGCCCTACTGTCAACTCACCGCCAGCGGCGCCAGCGCGTCGATATCCGTCACCACGTCGATCACGGCCGGCCGGTTCGCCGCGAGCGCCTGGGCGAGCGCCGTCGGGAACGCGGCTGCGTTCTCGACCCGGATGCCGAGCGCGCCCATGTCCTCGGCGAGGCGGGCGAAGTTCATCTTGTTGAAGGTCCACAACGTGCGCCCGCCTTCGGTCTGGGTGCCGCCATAGACGCGGTCGAAACCGCGCTTCGACTGGTTGCCGCTGCCGTTGTTATTGACGACCGTGACGGCGTTGATCCGCCAGCGCACGGCGGTCTCGATCTCGCCGATGTGATACCAGAACCCGGCGTCGCCCGTGAACGTCACCACCGGCCGGTCCGGGCAGGCGCATTTGGCGCCGAGCCCGGCCGGGAACGCCCAGCCGAGATGGCCGGCGCTGCGCAGGTAGCTCTGGCGCGGGCTCGTGAGGTCGTACATGCCGCCCATCCACATGCCGGCATGGCCGGTGTCGACCACCACGATGGCATCGTTGGGCGCATGCCGGGTCAACTCCGCGCACAGCCGCTCCGGGCGGATCGGCACCGCGTCCGATGCGAGCAGGGAACGGTATTTCTCCCGCCACTCTGCGGAGATGTTCCGCGTCTCTTCGATCCAAAGCTTGCGCCTGCCGGCGCTGCCGCGATCGGCCGCCGCCAGCATGCGGGCGAGCGTTACCTTCGCGTCCCCATTGACGGCAGCAAGCAATGGATAATTGCGCCCCAGCGCCTCCGGATTGATATCGATCTGGATTGCCGGCGTGCCGATCGGCGGCACTGCCCAGAAGTGGGTGGTCATGCCGCCCGCCTCGCTGCCGATGAAACACACGAGATCGGCGCGGTTGACGACGCGGTTCGCGCTCTCGCGCGAATAGGAGCCGACGACGCCGACCGACAGCGGGTGAGTGCCCGGAACGGTGTCCTTGCCGTTGAGCGAGGTCGCGATCGGGATTTGCAACGCTTCGGCCAGCGCCAGCACATCGGCCTGCGCGCCCGACGCACGCACGCCCCCGCCCGCCACGATCACGGGGCGCTGCGCCGCCTGGAGCGCATCGAGTGCGGCGCGCACGCTCGCCTGGTCGGGCTCGGGACGGAACGGCGGCACGCAGGAGAATTGCGGCTCGCACAAAGGCTCCATCTCGGCCTCTTCGGCATCGACTTGGCCCTCATTGCCGCGAAACTGCAGATGCACCGGGCCGGGCGTGCCCGACACCGCAACCCGAAAGGCCTGGCGCACCATATCGGGAAAGCGCGCCACGTCGTCCACCGTGGCGTTGAACTTGGTCACCGGCTCGAACGACGGCATGTCGTCGACCTCCTGGTAGACCTTGCGAAATTTCGTGCGCGGCTCGCGCCCGCCCGTCATGGCGATCACCGGCGAATGCGCGAGCCAGGCGTCGCGCAGCCCGGCCGCGAGGTTGAGCGCGCCGATCACCTGCGCCATGCAGACGCCAGGCTTTCCCGAGGCGCGCGCATAGCCGTCCGCCATGTAGGCGGCCGATTTCTCGCCATGCACATGCAGCCGCTTGATGTCGGTGCGGCGCTCCATCTCGACGAAGCTTCTCCGCAGCACCGCCGGTACGTGAAACACGTGGGTGACGCCGTAGCCCTTGAGCATCTCCGCCATGCACTCGGCGCCAAGCATTTTCTTGCGGTTGTGGCCGATGAGCATAGCGGATCATCCCTTGTGTTTGGCGGTGTTTTACGTTGTTGTGGTACGTGGACTGCAGCGGTTGCCGTTCATGTCGAATCACTCCGCCGTCATGCCGGGCTTGTCGCGGGCATCCACGTCTTGCTGAGCTGCAGCAAGGAAGGCGTGGATGGCCGGGACAAGCCCGGCCATAACGGCGCAGAGAGGTGCTTCAATATGACTGGAATGCCGCTCTAAAGGAGTTCCCCCCCGAAGACAATCGCCTGTTTACGGATGACGGAGATGCGTGCCATGACCGTCGACTCAGCAGCTTCTTTCGCAAGCATGGACGTTGATGAGTTCATGGCGTTCGTGGAAACGCGGCCTCACGGCGAAGACTGGGAGCTGATCGAAGGCGTCGCGGTGATGAAAGCACCGGCGACCTATGCGCATCGACGGCTCGCGTTCAACCTCTGCGGTCTTCTCAACGCCGCCTCTGACGCACGGCATGTTGATCTGTTTGCCTACGTTAACGTTGCCGTCCGGAATCACGGGGTACGGAATTTCCAGGCGCAGCCTGACGTTGCGGTCGTGCCGGGTACGGCGAGCTATGATTTTTACTCGGAGCGCTATCAGCTGGTGGCCGAAGTGCTGCCGTTGTCAAACGCGCGCGACGAAATCGACCTCAACTGCGCCGCTACCGCGAGGCGCCCGACAATCTCTATGCGGCTGTGATCGATCCGCGAGAATTCATGGTGGAAATTTACTCCAAGAGCCGGAAGTGGGAGCCGGTTGTCTTCAAGCGTCCCGACGACGTGATCGAAATGCCGGAGTTCGGGCTGCGCTGCACTGTTCTCGACCTCTATCGGGGCACTCTGCTCGCCCCAGTACGGTAGGCTAACCTCGAACATCATAACCGAGACGCGTCGACTCCGATTTGAGCTTTGTAAAGCTGCGATCAAGAAATACGATAAGCTTCGGGAATGATTCCTCGGTGTCCTCTATGCGAAGGCCAGTCGAGAAGAGGCCATATCTATATCTACTAAGATTTTGAATCCGACTGCGTGGGAACAGAAACATTCGCCCTTGGCACCGGAGCTGGAGCGATTCATTGTCGCCTGAAAGTGTTGCAAGGGGCCAAGTCGCAAAGAAGAAATGGAGCCTGACTCCCCCCGTTCGTGAAAAGTAATTCGGGTCCGTCCATTGCCTCTCGCGCTCGGCCTCCCGCGCTTTGCGCGATGCAGCGATGGCGTCAATCATCAAGCGCAACCCCCTCGCAACACGAGTTATCATGGCTCTTGCCTCTGCCATGCCGCCGGTCTCAACTCATCCTACGCTTGTCACTTGATCGCCAGCGGATTGACCGGCGAGCCGACCGCGCCGGTGATCGGGATTGCGGGCGCCACGAACATGAACTCGTAGACGTTATCGGCTCTGCAGTCGGCCGCAAGTTCGGCGACCTGGAAGATTTCCCCCATGGTGATGCCCATGATCGGGATGGTGATCCAGTGCCAGGGCTGGTTGATGCCTTCCTCCGACTCATTAGGGCGCACCTCGCAGCCCCAGGTGTCGCTTGCGATCGCGGCGATCTCGCTCTTGTGAATCCATTCCAGCGTCTCGAACGAAAAGCCCGGCGCATCGCCGCCCGGATAGCCGTCCCAGCTTCCGAGGCGTTGGCAGCGCTCCATCTGGCCGGTGCGCACGATGACGAAGTCGCCGCGTTTGATCTTGACCCCCTCTGCGGCGGCGGTCTTTTCCAGGTCTGCCGACGTGATCGCATAGCCATCCTCGAGTTCCTCCTTGCCGAGCGCGAGGGGCAGGTCGAGGAAGACGCCGCGGCCGACCATGCGGTTCTTGGTCTTCTCGATGCCGCACTTCGCCGCGCCGGCGCTCGACACCTCGCGGCAGTCATAGCCGTTCCACATGTAGTTTTCGTAGAAGATGTGGCCGAGGCCGTCCCATTGGGTGCCGGATTGCAGCGGCATCACCACCACATCGTCGGAAGCGCGGATACCGCGCTTGTCGAGCACGCCAGAATAGGCGTCGGTGCCGGTGCGCAGCATGAGATGCAGCGGATTGATGCGGCCCATCGGCGGATACTTGGTCTTGCCGCCTTGCGGGCCGAACTGGTCGAAGTTGAGCGCGAGCGAGATCACCTTGCCCTTGCGCACCAATTGCGCCGCCGCGATTATATCCTCCGGCCGCGTATAGTTGAGCGTGCCGATCTCGTCGTCCGGGCCCCATTTGCCCCAGTTCTTGTACTTCTCGGCGGCCTCGCGAAGGTCCTGGCGAGTGAATTTGCGTGACGGCATGGGCGGTCTCTTTTTTGGAGAGATGACGGGAGGGATCAGCAGGCGATGGCGGGCCGTATCTCCCTATAGCGTGTCAACGATGATGCGTCAGCCCCATCGCGGCGATGCGGACCAACGAGCCGGCATCCGCCCGGCGCGGAGTGGTGACACGGTGTGCAACAAACACTAACCTGTCATTCCCCGCGCAAGCGGGGAATCCAGTAACCCGCGGCCTTCGGAACAATGGCATAGTTGGTGGCTACTGGATCGCCCGGTCAAGCCGGGCGATGACACTGGGTAGGACTTTCGCGACACGTTGGTGCGACGGACGGGGAACGAACCAGGGAGGATGCGATGCAAAGGATCGTTCGCGGTCTTGCCCTCGCGGCGGCGCTCGCGGCCACAACCGCAGCCCACGCCGAGGACGCAAGCTATCCCAACCGCCCGGTGCGCGTTATCGTGCCGTTCGCGGCGGGAGGGCCGCCCGACGTGATCTCGCGTCTTGTTGCGCAGAAGCTGTCGGAGCGCTGGCGCCAGCAGGTCTACGTGGAAAATCTCCCAGGCGCCGGCGGCAACACCGGGACGGCGACCGCGGCGCGGGCGGCGCCCGACGGCTACACGCTCTACATGATGAGCACCGGCTTCATGGTGAATCCGAGCCTCTATGCCAAGGTGCCCTACGATCCCATCAAGGACTTCGCGCCGGTGACGCTCGCGGCGGCATCGCCGAACATCCTGTTCGTCCATCCTTCGGTGCCGGCGCACAGCGTCACGGAGCTGATCAGCCTGATCAAGAGCAGTCCGGGCAAGTACAGCTATGCGCAGCCGTCGACCGGATCGACACCGCATCTGTCGGGCGAACTGCTCAAGCTCCAATACGGGCTCGACCTCGTGACGGTGCCGTTCAACGGTGCATCGCTGGCGGTGAATTCAACGCTCGCGGGCCACACGCCCATTGCCTTCACGGCATTGCCGCCGGCCATCGCCAATATCAAGGAGGGAAACCTGCGCGGGCTCGCCGTGACGGCCGCGAAGCGCTCCGCGGCGCTGCCCGACGTGCCGACCATGGCGGAGGCCGGCGTGCCCGACCAGGAGGCCGAAACCATCAACGGTCTCTTGGCGCCGGCCGGGACGGCCGGCGACATCATCGCGCGCATCAATCGCGACACCGTGGCGGTGCTGTCGCTGCCCGATGTGAAGGAGCGCCTCACGGCTCTCGGCTTCGAGCCGGCCGTCACCACGCCGGCCGAATTCGGCGTGCGCATCAAAAGCGAAATCGCCAAATGGGACAAGGTCGTGCGTGCAGCGCACATCAGGATCGAGTAGATGAGCGTTTCGGCGAACTTATGCTGCGGCGGCGAAACATTCACGACCTCATCCTGAGGAGCCGTGCGCAGCACGGCGTCTCGAAGGATGGATGCACGGCACGGACTCGCTGCCATCCTTCGAGACGCGCGCATCGAAATCGGCTGTTGCCGATTTCGACACTTTTTGATTGCCGAAGTCGGGCAGGCCCGACTTCGGTGCGCGCTCCTCAGGATGAGGTCGATACAAGTTATGAACGAGACCCTGGGCGATGAGGAGCGGAGACAGGTGATGTGGAATTTGCGTTTCATCGTGACGGTGGCGGCGCTGACCTTTGCAGCCGCTTCCCCCGCCCAGACCCCGCCCGGCAACTATCCCGAAAAGCCCGTCAAAATCATCGTGCCGTTCGCGCCGGCGGGGCCGACCGACGTGGTGGCGCGCCTGATCGCCACCAAGCTGTCGGAGCGGTTGGGCAGGCAGTTCTACATCGAGAACGTCACCGGCGCCGGCGGCAATACCGGCATGGGCCAGGCCGCGCGCTCGGCGCCGGACGGCTACACCATCCTGTTCGTGTCGTCGAGCTACGTGGTCAACCCGAGCCTCTATCCGAAAATTCCCTATGATCCCTACAAGGACTTCATCCCCGTCACCGTCGCGGGCGACGCGCCCAACATCCTTTTGGTCCATCCGTCGGTGCCGGCAAAGGCAGTCGGCGAACTCATCGACTACATCAGGGCCAATCCCGGCAAGGTGAGCTACGCTTCCGCCGGCACCGGCACGACGCCGCATTTGTCCGGCGAGCTGTTCCGCCTGAGCATGAAGCTCGACATCGTACATGTGCCATTCGGCGGCGCCGGGCCGGCGATCCAATCGCTCGCCGGCGGCCATACGCCGATGGCGTTCACCTCGCTACCGCCCGCGATCCCGCTGATCCAGGACGGCAAGATCCGCCCGCTCGCGGTATCCGCCGAAAAGCGCGTCGCGGCGCTGCCCGACGTGCCGACGCTCGCCGAGGCCGGTCTTGCGGACCAGGAGGCAGATACTCTTCAGGCCGTGCTGGTGCCGGCCGGTACGCCACGCCCGATCGTCGATTTCCTCTACCGCGAGATCAAGACGATCGTCGCGCTGCCGGACATCAAGGAACGCTTCGCGATGCTCGGCCTCGATCCGGTCACCAATACGCCCGAGGAATTTGCAGCGCAGATCAGGAAGGAGATCGCGAAGTGGGGGAAGGTGATCCGCGACGCGAATATCAAGATTGAGTGAATTGATCGAACAAACGCTTAGAGCATTTTTTCGATTAGGTTGACCTGCCTCGGCGCTGTCATCGCCCGGCTTGACCGGGCGATCCAGTAACCACCGGCCGGGGATACTGGATTGCCCGGTCAAGCCGGGCAATGACACTGGCACGGTCAACCTAATGGAAAAATGCTTTAACGCAGTCCGAGCGTGCGCACAGCAAGGGCCGCCGCCGAGGCACGATTTTCGACTCCGAGCTTGGCGTAAATCTGCTCCAGGTGCTTATTCACCGTGCGCGGGCTGAGATCGAGGATTTCCGCAATGTCGCGATTGGACTTGCCGCGCGCGATCCACATCAGCACCTCCGACTCGCGCTGGGTGAGCGGAAGCTTGCGCTTGAGCACGAGGTTGTCATTTTCAAATTCGCCTTCGACCAGCCGCAGCAGGATTTCCTCTGCCGCGACCTGGCCCATATAGGAGAGCTGGAGCTTGGGTGAGCTTGCCTCAAGAGCAATCGAATCGGCTGCGGATTTAACATCCTGGCGCACCCGCTTCTGCAACCATTCCTGCACATTGGCAGGGAGCAGATATCCCTCGCCGTGGAAGTCGCCAAACGCAAGGCTGAGCAGCTTTGCGGTCTGCGGCGTGCACCACAGCACGCCCCCCGAAGTGTCGGTGGCCAGCAAATAACGTCCCGAGGCGTCGAGCGCGGCGCGCGCCGAGTGGGCCAAGCGCGCGTTGGCGAGATGGACGCGGATGCGCGCCAGCAATTCATCCGGAACGATCGGCTTCGTCACATAGTCGACGCCGCCGGCCTCCAATCCTTTGACGATGTCCTGCGTTTCGGTGAGCCCGGTCATGAAGATGACCGGCACGTGGGCGAGTGTTTTGTTGCGCTTGAGACGCCGAGTGGTCTCGAAGCCGTCGATGCTCGGCATGACCGCATCCATCAGGATGACGTCCGGGGTAATCTTGCCAACGATGGCCAGCGCCTGCGCGCCTTCGAGCGCGACCAGCACCGTCATCCCGGCTTCCTCCAGCGCATCGGTGAGCATGCGCAGGGTATCGGGCGAATCGTCGACCACGAGCACGATATCGCCGGCCTCCTTGGGGCGCATCAAGTCCTCCGTTGCGCGTCGAGGACCGTCAGAAACCGGGTCAGATTGAACGAATTGGCGATCGCACGCAGCTCCGCCACCGCGGCAGCGCATTCCGGGGAGGCGGCCTCGATCTCGTCGAGCGCGGCGCTGATCCCGCGGAAATGGCCGATTTGGCCGAACCGGATCAGCGCGTCGATGGCGTCCGGGGCAAGGCTCTTGGTAAGGCTCTTGGCGGGCGCTGGGGGCGCCGGTGCAGGCGGCACTTTCGCGATTTCATCGCGCGCGGTCCATTCGATGTCGAGCAGGGTATGAAACTTCGCCAGCATCTGCCGCAGATCGATCGGCTTGATCATATAATCGTCGAAGAGGCGGTCGGACTCGGCCGCGCGCTCCTCCTCCATCGCGATCGCCGACAGCATGATGATGGCGGGCCGTTCAAGAGGCATCTGCCGCAGCGCTCGCGCGACGGCCCAGCCGTCCATGTCGGGCATCGAGATATCGAGCAGGATCAGGTTCGGCGGACGCTCGGCGACGAGCGCAAGGCAGGTCCCGCCGCTCGCTGCCGCCATCACGTTGAAGCCGAGCGGCTCGAGGAGTTCGCGGACGAGGTCGCGGTGCACCGCGTCGTCATCGACCACCAGGACGGTCTGGCGCGGACCATCGTAGCCGCACACGCGATGCTCGAACAGCGGCGCGTTGCGCGGCCGCGCGACCTCGGCAAGCATCAACTTGACCTGGAAGCGGCTGCCCCGGCCGATCTCGCTCTTCACCGCGATTTCGCCGCCCATGGTCTCTGCCAGCATCTTGGTGATCGTGAGCCCGAGTCCGGTCCCGGTCCTGGCATTGACCGGCCCGTGCTGGGCGCGCTCGAACGGCTGGAAGATGCGATTGAGGTCGTCCGGATGGATGCCGATGCCGCTATCTTCGACTTCGAAGCGCGCGACCTGGTTGCGGTAGGCGACCCGCATCGTGACGTGTCCGGCGTCAGTGAATTTGATGGCGTTGGACAACAGATTGATGAGAATCTGACGCAGCCGGTTCTCGTCGGTATAGACGGACGGCGGCAGCTTCTCGGATGCGCTGAACGTGAATTCGATGCCTTTGGCGCTGGCCTGCAGGCGGAACATGTCGACGAGCTGCTGGAGGAACTCGCGCAGCCGCACCTCGTTGCGATTGAGATGGAAGCGGCCGGCTTCGATCTTGGATATGTCGAGGAGCCCATCGATGAGGCCTGACAGGTATTCGGCATTGCGGCGCACGACCCTGATGGCATCGAGGCGGCGCACCGGAATCTCAGGATCGCGTTCGAGGATCTGGGCATAGCCGGCGACCGCGTTGAGGGGCGTACGCAGCTCGTGGCTGAGCCCCACCACATAGCGGCTCTTGGCCTTGCTCGCCGCCTCGGCTTTCTCCTTAGCCTGTTGCAGTTTGACGTCGGTGCGCTTGTGCGCCTCGATCTCCTGCATCAAGAGTTCCGTCTGGCGGCGGGACTCCTCCTCGGCGACGCGGCGACTCTCGTGCACCAGTACGAACAGCCACGCCGCGATTCCGGCGATGATGCCGAGGATGAAGAACACCGTCCACAAGGTCGAACGCAGGATCTGCCTCTGCAGATCGGACTCGAACGAGACCTGGAAGTACACGAAGGCGAGCACCGATCCGATGATGATGGCAAACAACGACAGCACCCCGACATATTGACTGACATCGTTATTGAGCAATTTGACTGCCCAGGCCGGCAGAGTGCGGTCGACGAAGGCGCCGACCTGCCTGGAGATTCGCGCGTCGGGTTTGCAAGCATCGCGGCATCTGGTTTCGAGCGAGCAGCACAGCGAGCAGATCGGCCCCGAATAGGCCGGGCACTGCGCCATGTCCTCGGCTTCGAAGGGGTGCTCGCAGATGCAGCAGCGCACCATGCTCTGGCCGTCCGGCAATTTGCGCGGCGTGCGGGCGAGATAGAACTTACCGCGCGTTGCCGCCGCGATCGCGGGCGCGGTCACGAAGGCGACGGTGAGCGCGACGAAGCTCGCCAACGCCTGCATGACGGTGCCGAAGACGCCCGCATACGCGACCGTGCCCGTGATCGTGGCGAGAATCATCGCGCCGACCCCGACCGGATTGACATCATAGAGATGCGCGCGCTTGAACTCGATGAACGGCGGGCTTAGCCCCAGCGGCTTGTTGACGACGAGGTCCGCCACCAGCGCACCGACCCAGGCGACCGCCACCAGCGAATAGAGCCCGAGGATGTGCTCCAGCGCCTTGAAGACGCCAAGCTCCATGAGAAGAAGCGCGATCGCGACGTTGAAGACGAGCCACACCACGCGCCCGGGATGGCTGTGCGTCAGCCGCGAAAAGAAATTCGACCACGCGATCGAGCCCGCATAGGCGTTGGTGACGTTGATCTTGACCTGGGAGATGATGACGAAGGTACAGGTGAAGGCGAGCGCGACCTGCGGCGACGAAAATACGTTCCCGAACGCAACCAGGTACATCTGGGTCGGCTCGGCCGCCTTATCGACCGGCACCAGATGGCGGACGGCGAGATATGCGAGGAAGGAACCGGCCAGAAGCTTCAGCAGCCCGGGAATGATCCAGCCGGGGCCGGCGGCGAGGTAGGCGGTCCACCAGGCCATCGATCGCCGCCACTCTTCCCGCTGGTCAGGGCAATCGCATATGGGAGCGGCGCCCTTTCTGCTCCCCTCCCCCTTGTGGGGAGGGGTCGGGGGTGGGGGTCGAGGAGTGGGGCAAGACTCTGCCCCCCAGCACGACCCCCCACCCCGGCCCTCCCCCACAAGGGGGGAGGGAGAAGAGGCCGCAGGCAAGAAGCGCAGGAAGTCGACCTGCTCGCCGATCTGCGCGATCAGAGAGAACACCACCGTCGAGGCGGCGCCGAACAGCACGAGGTCCGCCGAAAGCCCGTCCTCGCCGGCCCGTCCGCCGTAATGGGCCCAGCCCGTGAACGAACCGGCATCAAAGATCGCAATGGCGGCGAACGGCAGGACGTGAAGGATGATCCAGATCGGCTGGGTCCACAGTTGCAGCCGGCTGATGAAGGTGATGCCGTGGGTGACCAGCGGAATCACCACCACCGCGCTGACCACGTAGCCGGCGAACAGCGGCAGCCCGAACCACAGCTCCAGCGCGAGCGACATGATCGCGGCTTCGATGGCAAAAAATAAGAACGTGAATGAGGCATATATCAACGACGTGACCGTGGATCCGATATAGCCGAAACCGGCGCCGCGGGTCAGGAGATCGATGTCGACCCCATAAGTCGCCGCGTAGTAGGCGATCGGCAGCCCGGTCAGGAAGATGAGCCCTCCGACCACCAGGATGGCACTTGCCGCATTGGCGACGCCGTAGTTCACCGTGATGGCGCCGCCGATCGCTTCGAGCGCCAGAAAGGAGATTGCTCCGATGGCGGTGTTGGCGACGCGCAAGCTCGACCATTTGCGTGCGCTCTTCGCCGTGAAGCGCAGCGCATAGTCTTCCAGGGTCTGGTTGGCGACCCACTTGTTGTAGTTCCTGCGCACGCGAACGATACGTTGGTGAGCAGTCATGCTGCCGCTCCTGTCGCTTCGCTCGCCTGGGCAGTTCCCTCGATCTGCATGCAGCTTTCGGGCCGGCGCCGCGGTGTCAGGGCGACCGCGGTCGTCATGTGATGCTGCATCGCAATAGTGGCCGTTCAGGGCCGGTCATAGCTCTTGGGCGTCTTGGTCCGGCGCGGAATTTAATGCGAACAGACGCGGGGCGGGTGCCGAAAGTCACGGCAGGGCACGCTGTAAAATAGGCAAAATGCCGTAAGATTCAGACAAATGCCAACACCCGCGTTTTGGCGAACCACGCGGCGGCCATGCCTTTGGGGTTCGCGGCCATCCTGATGGGGCAAATTGCGTAGGGACATACGTCAATTGACGTATGCTGCAACGCACCATGATCGCGTCTTATTCAGTCATGGAGCGCGAACCGCTCGCCTCCTGAAACGATCAACGAAGCTCTATCGAGGCGCCACATGTCTTTCGAGCATCACACCGTGGATCTGGAATCCCCGTTCCGCCGCAAGCTGCTGCTTGGCACAGCCGCGCTGTCGGCAGCCGCACTGCTGCCGCCTCAGGTGCTGGCGCAACAGTTTCCGACCGCGAAGGTCAACACCACGGGGCTTGCCGTAACCGAGAGCGAGGTCACGGTGGGCATTCTGCATTCGGTCACCGGCACCATGGCGATCTCGGAAACCGGATCGGTCGAGGCCGAGAAGCTCGCGATCGAGCAAATCAATGCCCAGGGCGGCGTGCTCGGCCGCAAGATCAAGTTCATCCAGGAAGACGGCGCCAGCGACTGGCCGACTTTCGCTGAGAAGGCCAAGAAGCTGCTGGTCAACGACAAGGTCGCGTCGGTCATGGGTTGCTGGACCTCGGCCTCCCGCAAGGCGGTGCTGCCGGTGTTCGAGCAATACAACGGCATGCTGTACTATCCGACCTTCTATGAGGGCCTCGAGCAGTCGAAAAACGTCATTTACACCGGTCAGGAGGCGACCCAGCAGATTATTGCCGGTCTCGACTGGGTGCGGAAGGAGAAGGGCGCAAAGACCTTCTATCTGCTCGGCTCCGACTACATCTGGCCGCGGACCTCGAACAAAATAGCGCGCAAGCACATCGAGAATGTCCTGAAGCTGAAAGTGCTCAGTTCAATTCCGTCATCAACAAGATGAAGCTGTCGAAGCCGGACGTGATCTACGCCATCATCGTCGGCGGCTCCAACGTCGCCTTCTACAAGCAGCTCAAGGCGGCCGGCGTCGACCTCAACAAGCAGACCCTGATGACCATCTCGGTCACCGAGGACGAGATCGACGGCATCGGCGGCGAGAACATCGTCGGCGCCTACGCGTGCATGAAGTACTTCCAGTCCCTGGATAACCCGAACAACAAGGGTTTCGTTGCCGCGTTCCACAAGATGTGGGGCGACAAGACCGTGATTGGTGACGTGACCCAGGCGGCCTATCTGGGGCCGTGGCTGTGGAAGCTGACCGTCGAGAAGGCCGGCTCTTTCGACATCGACAAGGTCGCTGCCGCTTCGCCCGGCGTCGAATTCAAGGGCGCGCCGGAGGGCTACGTGCGCATTCACGAAAACCATCATCTGTGGAGCAAGACCCGGGTCGGGCGCGCACGCACCGACGGCCAGTACGATCTCGTCTACGAGACCGCCAACCTGATGGAGCCCGATCCTTTCCCCAAGGGCTATCAGTGACGCCGGCTTTGACCTCTCACCGCTTGCGGGGAGAGGTCGGATCGCGCCCTTGCGCGATCCGGGTGAGGGGGCCTCTCCACGAGTCTGAGCTTTTTTGGAGAGGCACTTCACCCTCCTGAGTCCGCCCTTGTGGAAACGCCCCCTCACCCCGACCCTCTCCCCGCAAGCGGGAGAGGGAGAAGACTAGCCACACCGCAGGAGCCATAAATGCTCGCTGGATATACGTTCGGCGAATTGGGTTCGATCCTGGCGATGCAGGGCTTCGCCGGACTGATTCTCTTCTCCGTGTTTCTTTTGATGGCATTGGGTCTCGCGATCATCTTCGGGCAGATGGGCGTGATCAACATGGCGCACGGCGAGTTCATGATCCTCGGCGCCTATATGACGTATCTGTGCTCCCACCTGTGCCAGACCTACGCGCCCGACCTCTATGTGGGCTACTTCTTCATCGCCATGGTGGTGGCGTTCATCGTCTCGGGCGCGCTTGGGCTCGCGGTCGAATGGCTGCTGATACGCCACCTCTATGCTCGCCCGCTCGACACGTTGCTCGCAACCTGGGGGCTCAGCCTCATCCTCCAGCAGGCGTTCCGCTCGATCTTCGGGGCGCGCGAGGTCGGCGTCGAGCTGCCGCCCTGGATGATGGGCGCATTGCCGGTCACCGACACCATCGAGGTGCAGATCAACGGGCTGTTCGTGATGGGGCTGACGCTCGTCATCACCGCGGTGGTCGCGCTGTTGATGTTCCGCTCGCGCTGGGGCCTGCAGGTGCGCGCTGTGGTGGCGAATCGCACCATGAGCGGCGCCGTCGGCATCGACACGCGGCGCATCGATCGGCTCACCTTCGGGCTTGGCTGCGGCATCGCCGGCATCGCCGGCTCGGCGTTCACCATGATCGGCTCGACCGGGCCGACCGCGGGCCAGCTCTACATCGTCGACACCTTCCTGGTGGTGGTGTTCGGCGGCGCCCAGAGCCTGCTCGGCACCATCGCGTCGGCGCTCACCATCTCGCAGTCGCAATCGACGCTCGAGTTCTTCTTGTCCGGATCGATGGCCAAGGTGCTCACGCTCCTCATCGTCATCGGCCTCCTCATGTTGCGTCCGCAGGGGCTGTTCGTCCTCAAGGTCAGAAGGTGATCCATGTCGGCGGCTCTCAAGAACAATCGTAATATCGAGCTCGTCGGCTTCCTTCTGGTCGCCGTCACGATCCTGGTGGTGCTGCCGCTGCTGCTCGACAACTTCCGCCTCAACCTGGTGGGCAAGTACCTGACCTATGCGTTTGTCGCCGTCGGCCTGGTGCTGTGCTGGGGCTATACGGGAATCCTCAGCCTGGGGCAGGGCGTGTTCTTCGGTTTAGGCGGTTACTGCATGGCGATGTTCCTCAAGCTTGAGGCGTCAAGCGTGGAAAACACCAAGATCCAGTCGACGCCCGGCATCCCGGACTTCATGGACTGGAACCAGCTCACCGAGCTGCCGCTGTTCTGGATTCCGTTCAAGTCGCTGCCGTTCGCGCTCCTTGCCGTGATCGCGGTGCCGACGCTTGCGGCCCTGGTCCTTAGCATAGCGATGTTCAAGCGGCGGGTCGGCGGCGTCTACTTTGCCATCATCACGCAGGCGCTGGCGTACATCCTCTATTTCGTGTGCTGCGCGCTGCTGATCGGCGCGATGCTGCTGGCGCGCTTCGTCATCGCCAGCAAGCTTGGCCGCATCCTGGTCGCGGTGCGCGACAAGGAGGACCGGGTGCGGTTCTCCGGCTATGACGTCGCCAACTTCAAGGTGTTCGTCTTCTGCCTCGCCTCGGCGATCGCCGCGGTCGGTGGCGCCATGTTCACCCTGCAGGTCGGCTTCATGTCGCCGTCCTTCGTCGGCATCGTGCCGTCGATCGAGATGGTGATCTTCTGCGCGGTGGGCGGCCGCCATTCGCTGGTCGGCGCCGTCGTCGGAACGCTCGTCGTCAATTGGGCGAAGACGCTGTTCTCCGAAAGCTTTCCGCAGCTCTGGCTGTTTGCCATGGGCGGGCTGTTCATCCTGGTGGTGCTGGCGTTCCCGCGCGGCCTCGCCGGCCTCGTCACCGACCAGATCGCGCCGTTCATCGGCAGGCTCGGCGGCGCACGGCCGGCGAGCCCGTCGCCGGCCGCGAGTCCGGCCGAATAGGGAGCGAGGCGATGTCGAACTCGACCGACTTCCTGCTTGCGCTGGAAAGCGTCACCGTCTCCTTCGACGGCTTCAAGGCCGTCAACGATCTCAATCTCTATGTCGACAAGAACGAGCTGCGGGTGATTATCGGCCCCAATGGCGCGGGCAAGACAACGGTGCTCGACCTCATCTGCGGGCGCACCAAGGTGTCGGGCGGCTCCATCAAGTTCAAGGACCAGGAGATCACCGGGCTCAAAGAGCACGAGATCGTGCGCCGCGGCATCGGCCGCAAGTTCCAGACGCCCTCGATCTACGAAGATCTGACTGTGCTCGAGAACCTGGAAATCTCTGTGCCGCGAGGCCGCAATGTCACCGGCGCCCTGTTCTGGAAGCGCACCGGCGAGGTGATCGAGCGGGTGCGCGAGGTCGCCGCTATGATCTTTCTCGATTCTCATCTCGACCGCCTCGCCGAGACCTTGAGCCACGGCCAGAAGCAATGGCTCGAGATCGGCATGCTGCTGATGCAGGACCCGGAGCTCCTGATGCTCGACGAGCCGGTCGCCGGCATGAGCGTCTCGGAGCGTACGCGCACCGCGGAATTGCTGGAGCGGGTGTCCAAGGGGCGCTCCGTGATCGTGATCGAGCACGACATGAAGTTCGTCGCGAGCATTGCGGATCGGGTCACGGTGCTGCACCAGGGCAAGGTGCTGGCCGAGGGCAGCATGGCGACGATCCAGGACAATCCACAGGTCAAGGAAGTCTATCTCGGACATTAAGGAGACGCGCGCGTGCTCGACGTCCGCAATCTCAGCGTGGCCTATGGCCAGAGCCAGGTGCTCCATGGCGTCAATTTCACCGTCACGCCGGGCGAGATCGTCGCCGTGGTGGGCCGCAACGGCATGGGCAAGTCGACGTTGATGAAGTCGCTGATCGGCGTCATGCCGGCGCGCTCCGGCCAGGTGCTTGTCGACGGCGCCGACGTCACCTCCCTGCCGAGCCACGCGCGGGTCAAGCGCGGGCTCTCTTATGTGCCCCAGGGCCGTCAAATCTTCGGCACCATGACGGTGCGCGAGAACATCGAGACCGGGCTCGTGGTCACCGGCAAGAGCGATATTCCGGACGAGATCTTCAGCCTGTTCCCGGTGCTGTGGGAGTTCGAGAAACGCCGCGGCGGCAACCTGTCGGGCGGCCAGCAGCAGCAGCTCGCGATCGCGCGTGCGCTCGCCAGCGATCCGAAAATCCTCCTGCTCGACGAGCCGACCGAAGGCATCCAGCCGTCGGTCATCAAGGAGATCGCCAAGCTCCTCAAGGAGATTCGCCAAATGCGCAATCTGTGCATCGTGGTGTGCGAGCAGGTGCTGAGCTTCATTCTCGAAATCGCCGATCGCATCCTGGTGATGGAGAATGGACGCATCGTCCACAGCGATACCCGCGACCGCGTCGACGAGACCGCCATCGCGCAATTCCTCGCGGTCTGACTTCAGCCGATTTCGCGGCCACGCGGTCAAACGTGCCGCGCACGCCGCAAGCCCCCCACCCTACCCTCCCCCGCGAGCGGGGGAGGGTAGGGTGGGGGACGAAGTACCAAAGCGCGCGTCCCGACAGAAACCTCGCGAAGGGCCACAGGAGCTAAAAGGAGGTGGTAATGGCAAAGACACTGATAGAAATCGACCTTTCGCAATCCCCGTACAAGAACGAGGCGATCCACAACCGCTGGCATCCCGACATCCCGATCATCGCATGGGTGAAGCCGGGAGATGATTTCATCGTGCAGACCTATGACTGGACCGGCGGCTTCATCAAGAACGACGAATCTGCCGACGACGTGCGCGACATCGATCTCACCATCGTGCATTTCCTGTCGGGACCCATTGGGGTGACCGGCGCCGAGCCCGGCGATCTCCTGGTCGTCGACCTCCTCGATGTCGGTGCGCTGCCGGAGAGCCTGTGGGGCTTCAACGGCTTCTTTTCCAAGCAGAACGGCGGCGGCTTCCTCACTGATCATTTTCCGCTGGCGCAAAAATCGATCTGGGACATTTCCGGCCTCTACACCCATTCGCGCCATGTGCCGGGCGTGCGCTTTGCGGGCCTCATCCATCCGGGCCTGATCGGCTGCCTGCCGGACCAGAAGCTGCTCGACACCTGGAACAAGCGCGAGCTCGATTTCATCGCCACCAACCCGAACCGGGTGCCGCCGCTGGCGGCGCCGCCGTTCGGAGCCACCGCCCATTGCGGCACCGCCAAGGGCGAGGTCCGGGCGAAAGTTGCGGCCGAAGGCGCCCGCACGGTGCCGCCGCGCGAGCACGGCGGCAATTGCGACATCAAAGACCTGTCGCGGGGCTCGAAAATCTACTTCCCGGTTTATGTGAACGGCGGCGGCCTTTCCATGGGGGATCTGCATTTCAGCCAGGGCGACGGCGAGATCACATTCTGCGGCGCCATCGAGATGGCTGGCTGGCTGCACCTCAAGGTCGACATCATCAAGGATGGGATGGCGAAATACGGCATCAAGAACCCGATCTTCAAGCCGTCGCCGATCACGCCGACCTACAACAACTACCTGATCTTCGAGGGCATCTCGGTCGACGAATGGGGCAAGCAACACTATCTCGATGTCCACGTCGCCTATCGCCAGGCCTGCCTCAACGCGATCGAGTACCTCACCAAGTTCGGCTACTCGAAGGCGCAGGCCTACGCCATCCTCGGCACCGCGCCGGTGCAGGGGCATATCTCGGGCGTCGTCGATATTCCGAATGCCTGCGCGACCTTGTGGCTGCCGACCGACATTTTCGATTTCGATGTCATGCCGAGTGCGGCGGGGCCGATCAAGCACGTCACGGGCGGCGTGGATATACCGATGTCCCCGGACAAATAACCGCGATCGGTGTCGCTTCGACGGGGCTCCGCCGCCGGAGCGGCAGGATTCCGGTCAGTTGAAGCGCTCGGCCACTCTCCCGGGTCGTGGCCGGGCTTGTCCCGGCCACCCCGATTATTTTCGCTCGGTGCCCTCACGTTCGGGGTCGCCGGGACAAGCCCGGCGACGACGCCGATACGTGATTCAAAGCGATCGAAATCCGCACTAGAAAAGGGGAGTCCGCCATGCCGGTTTACGAGTACGTGTGCAAAAACTGCGGCCCGTTCACCAGGACGCGGGCGATGGCGGAATATGATTTGCCGTCCAATTGTCCGCAATGCGGAGCGCGCGCGCCACGCGTCCTGCTGACGGCCCCGCAATGCCTCGACATGTCACCGCAATTGCGGCGCGCCCATGCAGCGAACGAACGCAGCGCCGATGCTCCGGCCGTGCGGTCATTTTTGAAAGCGGCACATGGCGCCGGCTGCGGATGCTGCGCGACGCCGCATTCAAAGCGGCGCCACAAGAGTGCAGCGAAAAGCTTCCCGTCCCGCCGGCCTTGGATGCTGTCGCATTGATGCCGAGACGGCGCCCGCTCCCTACCCTCCCCGGGACCGCGGGCGTCCCGCCCGCCCGTCCTCGGCGCAAAACAAGAGCGGGCGAGACGCCTGCGGTCCGGAGAGGTAGGGGGGGCTATCTGATTACCGCGCCCAACGCATACCCGGCCCACACCGCGACAAGGCAGAGCCCGACCGACGCCGCGACGTAGCCGGCGCCGCGAAGCCACGCTCCATCCTGAAACAGGGTGAGGGAGTCTGCGCAGGCAAGGCAGATTGAGGGTTGATCCGGAACTCAGCCAAAGCACCGGAGTTTCTTTCAAAGGCAAGTACAGAGAGCCCGATCATGGTTACGCCCGACCAAATCAAAGAGCATATGGAAGTCGTGGGCAATGATGGCCTGCACGTGGGCGTTATCGATCGCGTCGAATCCGGCGAGATTAGACTTACAAAGAACGATTCCCCCGACGGGCTGCCCCATTTTCTGCCGCTCGCCAACGTCGAGTATGTTGACGACCGTGTCCACCTCAACCGAAGCAGCATTCGTGCAATGGCGGAGTGGCGTTGACGATTTGGCGGCGACCGCTTCACTGCCCCATTTGCACGGTCAAAAGCGACTGCGTCGCGCCTTTGGCCGATAAGGATCAGCCGTTACCATTCGCGCCAGTGGTGGCAGAACACGCGGTGGCTTTCGCTCACGCGATCTTCCGGCGGCGCCGCCTCGGCGCAGAGCGCCGTCGCCCTGGGGCAGCGGGTGCGGAACAGGCAGCCGCTCGGCGGCTCGAAGGGCGATGGCAGGTCGCCGGTGAGCACCACGCGCGGCTTGTTCGCCTCGCGGTCGGGGTCGGGTATCGGTATCGCGGAAATCAGCGCCCGGGTATAGGGATGGCGCGGCGCAGCATATAGCTCATCGCTATTCCCGATCTCCATCACACGGCCGAGATAGAGCACCAGCACGCGGTGGCTGATCTGCCTCACCACGCTGAGATCGTGGGAGATCAGGATCAGCGACAGATTGAACTCGCGCTGCAGCCGCATCAGCAGATTGACGATCTGGGCCTGGATCGAGACGTCGAGCGCCGAGACCGGCTCGTCGCAGACGATGAGCTTGGGATTGAGGATCATGGCGCGCGCGATGCCGATGCGCTGGCATTGGCCGCCGGAGAATTCGTGCGGGTAGCGGTTCACCATGTGCGGGCTTAAGCCCACCTTTACCATCATCTCCTGCACCCGCGCCTTGCGTTCGGCTTTGGGCAGCGACGGCATGAAGGTGTCGAAGGGCTCGCCGACGATCTCGCCGACCGTCATGCGCGGATCGAGGGCGGCAAGCGGGTCCTGGAACACGATCTGCATGTCGCGGCGCAGGGGGCGCATCTCGGCCGTGCTCAGCTCCTGGATCGGACGGCCAAGCCAGATGACCTCGCCGGCGGTGGGCGGGATGAGCTGAAGCACGGCGCGGCCGAGCGTCGACTTACCGCAGCCGGACTCGCCGACCACGCCCAGCGTCTCGCCCGGCGCCAGCGTGAAGCTGACGCCGTCCACCGCCTTGAGCACCACCTCGCGCGACATCAGCGCGCCGGTCTTGACCCGGAAATGCACCTTGAGGTCGCGCACCTCGATGAGCCGGGCCGCGGTCATGCGATGCGGTCCAGCCCGGGGTCGAGGCGCTCCAGGTGGCACGCCTTGCGCCGGCCGGGGCCCGCCGGATGCACGGCCGGCTCTTCGGTGCGACAGCGCTCGACGCGCCAGAAGCAGCGCTCGCGGAAGGCGCAGCCCGGCGGCAAATGTTGCAGATTAGGCGGCTGGCCCGGAATGGTGCGCAACTCCGCCGTGATCGGCTCGTCGAGTCGCGGCGTCGATCGCAACAAGCCGTGCGTATAGGGATGCTGCGGGTCGTAGAAGATGTCGCGCACGGGCGCCTCCTCGACGATGCGGCCGCCATACATCACCAGCACGCGGTCGCACAGACCCGCCACCACGCCCATCGCGTGGGTGATCATCACGATCGCGGTCCTGCTGCCGCGCTTGAGATCGCGCATGAGGTCGAGAATCTGCGCCTGGATGGTAACGTCGAGCGCCGTCGTCGGCTCGTCGGCGATCAGCAGGTCGGGCTCGCACAGCAGCGCCATGGCGATCATGACGCGCTGGCGCATGCCGCCGGAAAATTCATGCGGATACATGTCGAAGCGGCGTTTCGCCTCAGGGATTCGCACCCGGTCGAGCATCCCAATTGCGGCCTTGCGGGCCTCGCTCTCGTTCATGCCGCGATGGGTCACCAGAACTTCCGTCATCTGCCGGCTGATCCGCAGGTACGGATTGAGCGACGTCATGGCGTCCTGGAATATCATGGCTATGCGGCTGCCGCGGATGCGGTTGAGTTCGCCGGGCGCGGCGCCTAAGAGCTCGGTGCCGCGGAAGCGGGCGCTGCCGGTCGCGCGGCCATTCGTTGCCAGAAGCCCCATCACGCTCAGGAACGCCTGGCTCTTGCCGGATCCGGATTCGCCGACCACGCCGACGGTTTCGCCCTCGGCAATCGCGAAGGAAACGTCGTTGACGGCCTTGACCTCGCCGTCCGGCGTGTCGAAGCGGGTGTTGAGATTTGTAACCTCCAGCAGCGCCGTCATGCGCAACGGTACTCTCAGCGGTCCTTGGGGTCGAGCGCGTCACGCAGCCCGTCGCCGATGAAGTTGAAGCAGAACAGCGTGGCGGCGAGGAAAATGGCGGGAAACACCAGCATCCAGGGCGCGGTCTCCATCTCGGCCGCCCCATCGGCGATGAGTACGCCCCAGCTCGTGTAGGGCTCCTGCACGCCGAGGCCGAGAAAGGACAGGAAGCTCTCGATCAGGATGACCTGCGGAATGGTGAGGGTCACATAGACGATCACCGGGCCGATGCTGTTCGGGATGATGTGGCGGCGGATGATCTTTGCGGTGGAGACACCGCCCGCAATGGCCGCCTCGATGAATTCGCGGCGCTTGATCGACAAGGTCTGGCCGCGCACGATGCGGGCCATGGTGAGCCATTCGACGGCTCCGATCGCTACGAAGATGAGCACGATGTGGCGGCCAAAAAACACCATCAGTAGGATCACGAAGAACAGGAACGGCAGCGAGTAGAGGACGTCGACGAGGCGCATCATGAGGCCGTCGATGCGGCCGCCGAAATAGCCAGCGATCGCGCCGTAGGTGACGCCGATCAGGAGGCTGACTGCGGTCGCCGCCAAGCCCACCAGAAGCGAGACACGGCCGCCATAAAGGGTGCGGGCGAACAGGTCGCGGCCGTTGGCGTCGGTGCCGAACCAATGCGCCTTGGCGAAGTCGGGCGGCGTGCGGATGTCGTCCCAGTATACTTCGTCGAAGGGGTGCGGCGAAATCCACGGCGCCAGCAGCGCCATGAGCGCAATGACGGCAAGCACCGCGAGGCTCACGACGGCGGCGCGGTTGCGCGCAAGGCGCGCCAGCGCATCCTGCCAGAGCGAGCGGCCGGCAACTTCTTCGGCGATGGCGCTATGCGGGGCGAGGATGTTCATGAACGCGCGCTAGGTTCGGCGATTTCGCAATCCGCATCATATGCTGCGTCATTCCGGGCTCGCCACCTTCGGTGGCGCCCCGGAATGACCGCACCACGCATATGATCGGTTTCATCGAATCGGTCCACTAGTCATAACGGATTTTCGGATCGAGCAGGCCGTAGGCGAGATCGACCAGCAGGTTCAGCACGATGATGAGCGATCCGTAGAAGATCACCACGCCCATGACCAGCGTGTAGTCGCGGTTGAGGGCGCCCTGGACGAAATAGCGGCCGATGCCGGGAATCCCGAAGATCGTCTCGATCACCACCGATCCGGTAATGATGCCGGCGATGGCCGGGCCGAGATAAGAGACCACCGGCAGGAAGGCCGCGCGCAGCGCGTGTCGCCCGACCACCAGGCGTGCCGGCAAACCTTTGGCGCGGGCGGTGCGGATGTAGTTCGACCGCAGCACCTCGATCATGCTGGCGCGGGTGAGCCGCGCCACATAGGCGACCTGGGGCAGGGCCAGCGCCACGGTCGGCAGGATGAGGTTGCGCAGGCTGCCGCCGCCATAGCCGCCGGCCGGCAGCAGCCGCAGCCAGACGCCGATGATGAGCGCCATCAGCGGCGCCATGACGAAATTCGGCACCGTGATGCCGATCATGGCGACCGCCATGACGGCATGGTCGATGAGGCTGTTCTGGCGCAACGCCGCGAAAATTCCGAAGGCGCCGCCGACGAGCAGCGCCAGCATGATGGCGGTGATGCCGATCCGGAACGACACCGGGAAGCCATTCCCGATCAGTTCGACGACGGTGTAGTCCTGGTACTTGAAGGACGGCCCGAGATCGCCCCGCAACAGTTTCGACAGGTAGATGCCGTACTGCACCACCAAGGGTTCGTCGAGATTGTAGGCTTTGCGAATGTTGGCTTCGACCTCAGCCGTCAGCATGCGGTCGCGGTCGAACGGTCCGCCGGGAGCGAGCCGCATCATGAAGAACGCCACCGTCATGACGACGAACAGCGTCGGGATGGCGCCGGCAAGTCGTCTCAGAGAATAGCGCCACATGGATCGCGGGCCGCAGGATTGTGCGAACCGGGTGTATCCGGCGCGCGGGTGTGACCCTCAGACATCATCCTGAGGAGGCCGCGCGCTTCGCGCGGCCGTCTCGAAGGATGGCCACGGGCACGATCTCGCCTGTGGCCGTCCTTCGAGACGCGCGCAAGAGCGCGCTCCTCAGGACGAGGCTGATGGAGGATAGTCGATATGATTCGTATCACGGAAATGCTGCTCTAATCCGCAAGCGAAAGGTTGCGAACGTACTCCCAGTCGAGGGGATTGTCTTGCCAGCCCTTGATCTTGGTGCTGACCAGATTCTTGGAGACATTGAAGTAGATCGGGATCACCGGTAGCTCGTCCAACAAAATCCCCTCCGCCTGCTCCAGCAAGGCGGCCCGCTTACGGGCGTCAGCGGTGAGTGAAGCCTCGTCCATCAGCCGGTCATACTCTGGATTGGAGAACCGGGAATAGTTCTGCTGCTTGGTCGAGGTTTGCGACAATAACAGAAAGCTCTGGGCGTCGTTGTAGTCCGCGATCCAAGAGATGCGTCCTATCTGGAAGTTACCGATGCGCAGATTGTTGAGGTGGACCTTCCACTCGGTGTTGACGAGTTCGACACTGACGTTGATCTTCTTCCACATCGCGGCAAGCGCGATCGCAATCCGTTTGTGGTTTTCCGAAGTATTGTAAGCGAGCTCAAACCGCAGCGGCTTGTTGGGCCCGTAGCCGGCCTCGCTGATGAGCTTCTGCGCCGCCGCCTCGCGCTGCGCCTGGCTCGTGGTCCGCCATGGCACCCGCCGCGGGGTGTAGTTGGCGGTGCCGTCGGGCACGAAGCCGTAGGCCGGCAATTCGCCCGCCGCGGTGATCTTCTCGACCAGGATTTCGCGGTTGATCGCCATGCTGAGCGCCACACGCACCCGTTTATCGTTGAAAGGAGGCTTGGTGGTGTTCATCGCGTAATAATAGACGCCGGCATAGGGCGCGATATGCAGCTCCTTCGGCATGTTCTGGCGCAGCCAGCCCAACTGGTCGTTGGGCAGGTCGCGCAGGACGTCGAACTCGCCGGCGCGGTAGCGCTTCAATACTGCGGCGCGGTCCTCGCTCGGGTCGAACACCACGGCGTCGATCGTCACCTTGGCGGCGTCCCAGTAGTTCGGATTCTTAACGATCCGGATATGCGAGTTCGGCTTCACGTCGTCCAGCATGTAGGCGCCGTTCGACACCATGTTGCCGGGCTTGAGCCATTCCTCCCCGAACCGCGTCACCCCCTTCTCGTTGACGGGCAGCGACGACGTGTGCGCCAGCAGCTGCAGAAAATAGGGCGTCGGCGCCTTCAGGGTGATCTCCACGGTCCGGGCATCGACCGCGGCGACGCCGAGCTCCGTCAGGGCCACCTTGCCGGTGTTGACCTCCTCGGCGTTTTTTATTGGGTAGAGCACCTCGGCGTATTGCGAGTGCGTCTTCGGGTCCTCGATGCGGCGCAGCGAGTAGACGAAATCGGCCGCCGTCACCGGCGCGCCGTTCGACCATTTGGCGTTGTCTCGCAGCCGGAAGGTGTAGGTCAGGCCGTCTGGGGAAATCGAGAAACTCTCCGCGACTCCAGGGGCGATATTGCCACTGGGATCAAGGACCATCAGGCCCTCGAAAAGGTTGCGCAGAATATTGGATGCGTCCGTGGTCGAGCTCTTGTGGGGATCGAGCGTTTCCGGCTCGGCCATGTTGGCCATGCGCAGCACCTTCTCGGCCGCGGCCGGGGTGATTTTGCCGATCGGTCCTGCCAGGATGACCGCGGCGGCGAGAACGCGGGCCGCGCGGCGGATCGCCGAATGTGCCATGCGGTTAACTCCTCTGGTGTTTTCGACACGCTAGCACGGATGACGGGCTCCTCACAGAAGGGTCTTATCGGGTTCCCGCGGCAATGTTACGCTGGAAGCGAGGCCATTGCCGTACCCGGGGCCGACAAGAAAAACGGACGAGAGGGAGACATGAGATGAAACGCCAGGCTCTGTTCTTCAGCATTTTCGCAGCGGCGATGTTCACTCTGCCTGCGTTCGCGGCAGACGACACGTCGGGCATCACGGGCGTTCGCTGGGGCAAGAACGCGTTCAATTTCGAGCCGATGCCATCGGGTCCGCAACCTTTGAGAAACACGAGCCGCCGTGCGGACGGCACCGGCAATGCCGGCCAATTGGTCGGCGACTATCACAATCCGATTCTCACGCCGCAAGCCGCGGCGGTGGTGAGGCAAAAGGGTGAGCTCGCCATTGCGGGCAAGGGCTTTCCCAATGCGCAAGACCAGTGCCGGCCGGTTGCACCGCCTTTCACTTTCGCGATGCAGCTCAGCTTCCAGATGTTGGCGAAGCGCGACGGCAACATCACCATTATTTATGGTCAGGGCGACAATGTTCGCCGTGTTCGCATGAACGGCGCGCATCCAGCGAATCTGGTGCCCTCGTCCATGGGCGATTCGGTCGGTCGTTGGGAAGGCGACACGCTGGTCGTCGATACCGTGGGCGTCAAGACCGACGCTTTTATCTCGCTTGACCGCTTCGGCACGCCGCAGAGCGAGGCGATGCACGTGATCGAACGCTACCGGCTGATCGACGGCGCTTCAGCCAAGGCGGCGCAGGACAAGTACGAGAAGGCGGAAGGGATTGTCGGAGGCGGCGCCAGGTTCTCAGGCGTCAACCCCGACACCAGTCTCAAGGGATTGCAGCTCGAATTGACGATGGATGACCCGAAGGTGCTGACCGCGCCTCTGACCGTCCTTGTCACCTACCGGCGCTTGATGACGGAATGGCAGGAACAGGTGTGCGCCGACAACCCGGTCGAACATTACAAGGATGAGTGGATCGGCTTGCCGACGGCGAACCATCCGGATTTCTGACGAGAAGGGAGAGAATGAGCCATGGATGACCTGACTAAACGACGCCACCGTCCTGGTGCGATGACGCGCAGGAACGCGCTGCTCGGACTTTCCGCCACCATGGTGGCACCGGGTGTGATGGCTCAGCAGATGAGACCGGTCATTCAAACGCGGCGCCTGAACAACGTGATGATCGCCGTTTCGAATTTGGAGCGCTCGACGGCCTTCTACGAGAGGCTGTTCGGTCCGCCGGTCCGGCAAGGCGAAGCGATCGTATTTCGCGTCGGTGAGGGCCCGCACTTCTTTGCTTTGACGGCGGTCAGGGGCGGCGCAAAACCCGATTTTCTCTCTTACGGCATGACTGTTGCGGATTTCGATCCCGAGCGCGTGATGCGCACTCTTGCCGACATCGGCGTCGGCGGCGGCCAAATAACGCGGCGCGGCGACACGGCTGAGCTGTTCGTCCCGGATCCCAACGGCATCAAGGTCCAGCTTGCGCACACGACCTATGGATATGGCTCGGGCGCCAGAGGCGACATGCTCCCGCCGGCGCCCGCCGCGGCCGGGAAACCTGCATTCCAGCTAAAGTCCATCAACCACGTCACCCTCACCATCGCAAACGGGGCGCGCGAGAAAGACTTCTATCAGACGGCGTTCGGTCTCCCGATTCGCGCGATTCAAGGAGACGGCGTTACTCTTGCGGTCGGCGAGGGAACGGATGGCATCGTCTTCAACGCGGCGACCAACAACCCCAATGCCGTTTCCGGCATCAATCACGCGTGCTTCACCATCGAGAATTTCGACACCGAGCGCGCCATGGCAATCTTGATCGAGCATGGTCTCGAACCGATCGAGAACGGAATTCCTGCGCTCATCAAGCCTTTGACGTGCCGGGTGAGGTGGCGGCAGCGGGCCAACAATGGCGGCGGCCCGACGAGTCCCCTGGGAACGCCGGAACTTTATTTCACCGATCCCGACAATATTCGGATCCAGATTCAGGACGTGAGCTATTGCGGCGGCTCAGGACGGCTTGGCCAAATCTGTCCCTGACAGCCCCGCAAGGCAAAAGGAGACCATCATGATCGAGAGGTTCTCAGGCTCGATGATAGTGGTGGCCATTGCCGCCGCCGCTACGGTTATTTCGGCGTCAGTCGATCCGGTGGCGGCTCAGGCCCCGGCGGGTTCCGCCGCGGGGCCACCCCTGGCGTTGAAAACGCCATGGGGCGAGCCGGACCTGCAGGGCATTTGGACTGAGGAATTTGATACGCCCTTCCAGCGCCCTCCCAGGTATGCGAACCAAGAATTTTTTACTGAGGAACAGCGGGCGGAACTAGATAAAAGGCGATCGGCGCTGCTCGGCCGACTCGCCACCGAGCGCGACCTCGCCGGCGCGTACAACTTGGCGGTCTTCACGTCTGTCAAGCGCACCGGGGCGCGCACCTCGCTGGTCATCGATCCGCCCAATGGACGGATTCCGCCGCAGACCGCAGAGGCTCAGAAGGCGGCCGCCGCCGATCGGGAATTTGGCCTCGCCCTGTTGCAAGCGACCGAAACGTGCAAGACCAAAGCGGTACAGTGCAATGGCGGGAAATACGATCCCATGCCCTCGCCGCGACGCGCGGAGCCTCCTCCTCGCTACTTCGCGACCAACTTCGGGTACATCAATCGCTATGATGGTCCGGAGGACGGCTCGTTGTTGGATCGCTGCTTGACCGTTGGGCTGCCCGAATTTGGCACCGCGTTCGGCGGAAGCTTCCGGCGGATCGTGCAGACCCCGGGGGGCATCTCGATGTTCTACGACGCCGCTCAGGGCGACAGCTGGCAGCGCAACATCGGCATGAACGGGAGCCCCCACTTGCCGGCCAACATCCGCCAGTGGAACGGCGACTCCCGCGGCCATTGGGAAGGCACTACGCTCGTCATCGATGTGACGAACTTCGGTCCCAAGGCCGATTTTGAGGGCTCGCGCGAGAACCTGCACCTGGTCGAGCGCTGGACGCGGACCGGCCCGAATACCCTCGAATACGAGGTCACCATCGAAGACCCGAGTGCGTGGACGAGGGCCTGGACCGTCAAGCAAGAGTTCACCAGGCAGAGCGAGCAGGAAAATAGAATATATTACGAGCCGCGCTGCATCGAAGGAAACTACGCGCTCCCGTCGATGTTGCTTGCAGCTCGCCAGGCAGACCGCGCCTTCGCCGAGGGAAGAGGTCCCGATCCGGCAACGAGGAACAACGTGGGCGCTCTTGTAGACAACGCTTCGGTTGTATCGGAAGTTATATGGAATCCGTAACAGAGATGTCATAAGAGGCCGGTTCTTAGGCGCAACGATAGTGGTTGGCATTGCCGCGGCCGGCGCCGGCGCCGTTATTCCGGCCGCTCACTGGCGAATACGACATGACGCGAACTCACCGCCCCGCAAGGAGTGCAACGCTATGACGTTACCCCCTGACGATCGCTGGCAGCGCCGAGGACATGATGCAGAACCTGAAGATCAATGCCCAGCGTCTCTGGGACACGCTGATGGAGACGGCGAGCTTCGGCCGCACCATGAAGGGCGGCATCAACCGGCTGACGTTGAGCGATGATGACAGACAAGTGCGTGACTGGTTCAGGACGGCCGCCGAGGCGGCAGGCTGCACGGTCACGGTCGACGAGGTGGGGAATATGTTCGCAAGACGCCCGGGGCGGCGGGAAGGACTGGCGCCGCTCGCCATGGGCAGCCACCTCGATACGCAGCCGACCGGCGGCAAGTTCGACGGCGTTTTGGGCGTGCTGGCGGCGTTGGAGGCCGTTCGCACCTTGCAGGAGTCCGGCTACGAAACCAACGCGCCCATCG
>WNFR01000757.1_pt1 | contig 41662 bp, 32 predicted proteins | sample 5400221 | NCBI WGS metagenome assembly WNFR01 (sample SAMN13153357, study PRJNA577476) | soil metagenome | isolation source: 40 cm soil under Madrone tree | place: USA:California | collected 2016-06-14 | reverse complement strand
GATGGCGGCGGGGGGCTTGGGATCAAAGAATCGGATAGTCTTCCTGAATCGGAGAGCATTGACATGAGACCTTTCTTTCCCGCCCTCATACATTAAACTATTGGGAGGTCGGTGTCTCAGTCACGTTGACACAGAGGGCCAAACGGCAACCATGATTTAAGGTGTGAGTATAAATTTGATCTAAGATTAGGAAAAGCAGATCGGTCTACTGGATTTGTTGCATACCAGCTAATAAAGATAGCCTAGCCTTTTATCAGAAATACTGCCCGTTTTTACGTTTCTACCTATCACTTGTTTTCCGTTTGTCCTCTTCTCTTAGCGCATTCCTCTCAGCCTCTATATCATTTATCTTATCCAGCCGGTCTTGATCAGGAGTACTGACACGCCCTTCTTTCGTTATCCGCTCAATGTGTCTTTGAAGTTTCCAGGCCATAGCCGGGCGTTTTTCATTCTGAAGACGCTTTACAAGTCTTTCTAGGGTAAATATTTTTTGAAGTTTAGTTTGTGCTTCGTTATGTGGTCGCCCAAAATTTAATGCGTCAATGCGTTGTATATCGAGTTGGGCTTCTGCCAAATCAAGGTCTGAAACGTGCGGGATAGCTTCCATCTTATCTGAGCAGCTTACTACTCGGTTTCGCTTGACCTTCTTTGCATTCATTGCAGTTAAGTCAGCAGTTGTCTTTACCTCTTCCCATTGTCCGCAGGTATCTGGATAAGTGGCAAAGCCGATAGTTGTAGTAACGAATCCTTGACCGATTGTAGGGAATACTTGCTGCTCGACAGTTGCCCTGATTCGTTCTCCAACTTCCCGTGCTTTAGATTCATTATGATTAGGAAGAAGAATAATCATCTCATCACCTGAAGGGTGAAGGAGTTCACCAACACCTTCAATAACTTTTTGCACGGTTTCTAAGGCCGCTTTTATGACCGCATCACCAACGTCGTGACCATACACATCATTTACTGGTTTAAATTTGTCCAGGTCACCAAACAGAACTGAGACTAAATCATACTTTTCCACGACAAATCTCAGTTTGGCTTGAAAAGTAGAGTCATCTTTAACTCCAAACTTTCCAATTCTGTCTTGGAATTCCGCGCCGTCTGGGTATTTTTCAGATTCACTCATAATGGCAAACGATCATAGTTCTCTAGGATGTACTGCACAATATGCTTCAAAGCTGGTTATCCCCAGCCCCGATTTGACAGTTTCCGCCAGTATGCCATGATGATGGGGGGAAAGGTTACACCCCCTTTCCCCTTTACTCTTTCCCAAATCAAACAGTCCAGCGACATAGAAATCTCTCTTGGGGTTTGCCTTTCCGTCGCTGGCAAGGCAACTCAAAGAGAGTTTTTTATTTAAGCTAGCTGGTGTATATCCCGGCCTCGTAGCCGGTAAGGAACCAATACGAGTGAAGTACCCCTCGCCAGCTGGTTCAAGTAGGGAATTGTTTTCTCTCCGTTGCTGGTATGTCATTAGTTACGGGATTGTAGGAAGATCCCATGGAACTATTCGTCATCCTACTGCCAGTAACGTCGAGCGAATGATTAGGGCAAGGTATTACCATCCCATTTATGCCCTGGATCAGGATAGAAGGTAATACCACAGCCATCGGCTTGCTCTACACTCCTTCCACCCAACGACGAATGCCGACAAGAGTGGCCCGGAAGATTCGACGATTCTCACCGTCTTTAATACCAGGATAGAAATTCGGGGGATTGACCTTCTGGCGAGTGCCTTCCACGCTCACTCTCTTGGCGCGTGTTTAAGGAACAGGCGAAACGCATAAGCTGAGGTCCATTCCTATAGCGCTACGAAACAGCCGAATCGGGGAACATCGTGTCAGCCGCACTCGACGGAATCATAGGACACTCGCCAGTGATGCAAGAGCTGACAACTCTCGTTCTGAAAGTCGCACCGCACGATTGCTCTGTTCTAATCCGTGGAGAATCTGGTACCGGCAAGGAACTTATAGCCCGCTCCATCCAGGGGAATTCCAAGCGCGCGAAGGGCCCTTTCGTGCCTCTTAACTGTGGAGCAATGCCAGACACACTCATAGAAGCAATTCTTTTCGGTCACGAGAAGGGCTCCTTCACTGGCGCCTCCTCAGACAAGCGCGGCCTCTTCGAGACGGCCAACGGCGGTACGATCTTCCTGGACGAAATAGGTGAAATGCCATTATCGGCGCAAGTCAAACTCCTCAGAGCCCTACAAGAGAAAGAGATTGTGCGCGTGGGTGCGACGCGGCAGATCAAGGTCGATGTCCGAGTGGTAGCCGCAACTAACCGAGATTTGAAGAGCATGATTGCAGAGGGTCGATTCCGGCAGGACCTCTACTACCGTATTTCAACCTTCGAGATTCAAGTCGCTCCGCTCAGAGAGAGACGGGCAGACATACCGTCATTGGCCAACCATTTTCTCGAAAAGCTTTCGAGCCTAGCGTGTCATCCGCTACCCATGACCTTCGAGGAAAATGCGTTGAACGCACTGGCAAGTTATGACTGGCACGGCAACGTAAGGGAGCTCGAGAACGTCATGAGTCGCTTGCTCGTCGTCGCGGGTACATCGACCATAACACGCGCTGATGTCGAAAACGTGCTCGGCATACATCCAGATCCGGCAAGCATCGTCGCTCAGACCCATTCGAATGCCCGTGCCGAAGCGAGACGAGTGCTGCGCCCTAGCACAGCGGAGCTCTGCGAAGATGAGACGATCACGGCCTACATGAGGCGGGTTAAGCTCGACGTACTTACAGCGGCGATTACTCAATATCCGAATAGAACCGCTGCGGCGCAGAGGCTCGGCTTGACCAAAGAAGCACTGAAAAGACAGCTACGGTATCTGCGTAACGCTACAGCGCGCTCGACCACTATATCAACGAAAATTCAGGAGGAGGCATGAGCAGACGAGCAAATAATCTGCCGGAGAGCAACTATCCGCTGGTATGTGTGCAGCGGTTCCAGTCATTGAAGTGCGATGTGAACACGCGGCAACTCGATGAACTTGCCAAGTACATTAGCTACGTTGAGGCGGCTAGCGGAGACAAACCCACCGAGGGAGAGGTTGTAGGCGCGGCACTCACCGAGCTCTTCAAGCTCGACCGCGGCTTTCAGAAGTGGAAAGACCGGTCCCAGAAACCCGATGCGAGTTCACACAAAGCAGCGGATCTTACAGCACCGAGCAAGGCGTGACTAGTGAAATCGACAGACGCTCTCCGCGCCCCCCCATGCTCCTCAGGGTTGATTGGGAGTCTCATAGGAAGAATGATGCACACTCTATTACCCAGTAACTCCCTATTTCATTGCTCCGCTCCGGCGGCTCTACCAGGACTATTGAACTTTGCAACTCACCGTCACGGACCCGATTCGCAATCTTTCGAACTGTCAAGCAACAGAGATTGTCACCGACTGATGATGTAAAGGAACGCAGATGGCTAGACCGAAACTACCAATAGCGCAACGCAAAGTGCTGAATATGACCGTGAGAATGAGACTGGATCTAGACGCAGGCTTGGCTGCGGTCGCCTCACTGCGCGGAACAACAAAGAGCGGACTTGTGAGCCAGTACGCGGCTGAGCAGATCAGGCTTGAGAAGGAGCGGGATCGAGTTCGCTTCGACGCAGCCATCAAAGATATCCAGTTTCAAAGACAGGCGCAACGGAGAAAGAAGTCTGCTCATGCACGACTCGAACGCCCATCAGGTACGCGTGAATGCCTGAAAGCCATCACTGAAGATCGTCCATTGGCCAGGCCTTGGTGCCTTGAATCGCGCCCCCATGATCGCTTAATCGAGCCTCTATATGACGGTGGGAAGAGGGTCATTCAGACTACTCGCGGAAGCCTATCTCTCCTCGCACGAGGACAGGGAACCGCTTGTGGCGACTCATTAGCTAACTCCTGCGTTATCAATCCGGCTCCAGAAGACCGCCAATAAACTCACTCAATAAGGCGGGATACGCATTCGCGGCACCGCGAATGCACGGCGGCCACGAAGGCCTCCCACAGATTCAATGGCGGGACGAAAACTATATCCCAGATCGACGAGAGTTCGGCTCACTGATGATGAGCACATGCGCATAAGTGACGGTGCTAAGCGGGCCGGTCAGTCTATTTCACGTTATCTGATCGAGAACACGTTGAGAGAAAAAGCGATGACATCTGATGAGAGGGAGCATGCCGAAGCCGTCATTTTCCAGCGCGATTGGGCCATCAATGAGGTTGCAAGAGTGGGAAACAACCTCAATCAGATAGCGCGACAACTCAACTTGCAACGAGGAAACATCACTTCAGAGGCGATACAAACGGCTCTCATTGAGGTCGCTTCCGTTCTCAATGAGCTGCGCCGGCTCTTGATCGCAGGACTCTCAATGAATGGATAGCAATGGCAGAAGCTTTTGCAAAGTTCAGAGTAGGAACGCCGGGAGCGGGCGCTGCTCACGCTTCCTACATCACTCGCTATTCGGCTTTGGAGCCCCATGGCGAGCGCAATCGCGGTAGTCAACTCGAGCTAGACGACTACCAGATGAACGTGGCTGCCGCATTAGACGAGGATCTTCGGGATCGTGCGCTTGACGAAGGGGACCGAGCCGATGAGGTCGATCCGGTTTGGACCTGGAACGCACCCAGCTACCTCACAGGGGACCACTACGGCATTCAAGAAGACAAATCATCGCGCGTTCTTCGTCAGGTCTCCGAGCAAGACCGCGCGGTCCACAACAGGATAACCGCAGGCATCACCTCACCAAACCGAGATAAGAGATTAGGAGAAAAGACAGCCAAACTGCGTGCGTATTTCGGGTCGATGGAACAGTTTGAAAAGGCAAAGGGAGGAAGGACGCACTACCGAGTCATCCTATCGTTCGATGTTCCTGCCACCAATTCGCAGATTCGCGAGCTAACAAATGAGTTTCTGAAAGAAACCTTTCCAAAGGCCATTGCTTTCGGAGCTGTCCATCGAGATACCGAGCACCCACACGTACACCTGTATCTTCACGCCCGCCAGATTGACGGAAGGAAGATATATCTGGCCAAGAACCAGTACACCTCCATCGACGAGAAATGGGCAAAGATATACTCCGAGTTTGCCGGCGAGCGGAGTGTTTACATCCAACATCTTCGCAAGAAAGAGGAGACGAGGCAGTGGAAAATCGCAGCGGGTGAAGCTTATCGAAGGGGCGAACCGATTCCACCCAAGCCGGAACGAGACAACGATCGTAGGGAGCGATTGGCCGAGCAACGACTCTCAGCGCAGAGATCTCAAACCAGGGACCAGGGCAAACAACTCAATGCTCGTCCAGCAGCTGAGCCGGTGATGCGGCCCGGATCAGAGAAGGAAACCAGTCGATTGCTAGCCAAGACGGAAGTCGCTCGTGAGGAAATTGCCCACCTCATTCGAAGTGAAGCGCCCGCAACACAAATTAAGTGGGCTGCAAGGACCGGTCATGAATTCACAGTCGCTCTGGAAAAGACGCTTGCAGCTAGAAGGGAGATGGGTAAGGAAAGGGTCCCACAGGTCGTTTATACAACTGAAGAATGGAAGCAGTTGAAGGAGTATGCTAAAACGCGCGACCTGCCAGTCCACGACGACCGCGCAGCCGCCCGGCTTCAGTCAACACGTGTATTGGCTGGCGCTGAACAGAAGGATGCCCAGGCCAAGGTTGATGCGTTCCAGACGCGAAGGCACTTCTGGAAGTTTCACGTCGAAGGCTTTGGGAAGGTCTCACTCAGGGAGGTCGAGCAGAAGATAAAGACCGAGACTGAGGACAAATTCAAGCTCTACAACTTTCTCCGACCAACCAAGAGAGAGGCGATTCAACGCAGGATTGAGTTTTTGCAGGAAACCAAAAAGGATATACAGAAGCAGATCGCTTCTGCAGAACGGCCCGCTCGGAACAACCTTGCTTCGTCACAACTCAAGTACGAGACTGCTTCGAAGCTTGTCGAGTACGCCGAGAAAGCCCGTGCTCAACGGGGGAGGGAGATGCCCCTGCCCGTCTTTGAAAGATCAGAGTTGGCCAAAATGAGCGTGATTGCCAATCGTAACAAGGACGCCAAACTCCTCGAATTTGTGTATCAAGAAGTCAAAGATAGCTTGCTCGCTAATCCAACTCCGTCAACTCTCTCTGAGGTGAAGGGCAAGGCCCTAATGGCCAGGATGGACATGCTTAAGGCTGCCGATCGACTCAAAGCGACGATTGAGTATGGCGACTATCGCCAGCTTCCAGTCACGGACGCCAAGGGACTGACATACACCACGAGCGTTAGGGAGATTGAGCCGAAGGGCGCACTTGAAACCCTTATCAGACATTTCACAGACTCCGCGGAAAAGAAGCGCGAGCGACACGCTGTGGCCGACGCAAGAACTGAACAGTTAAGAATGGCTCATATGCAGTCTCGAGATGCGCGTGATTACAGCGTCATCAGAGACAGGATCGCAATGGACTTCTATCGCGCCGGCGGAGTACGCGAGAAGGCCGTAGCGCCAACGCTTGGCCGCGAGCAGATCGCCGAGCTCAACAAGTACGCTGACACGCTGGCTTTCTTTAGTACGGATCGGAAGGAGTTTAGAGAGGCCGCTAGGATGGCCGAGGAGAGCCTTCTCCGCAATGAAGGTTCGGAAGCCGCCAGAAAGGAAGGCGATCCATTACGAGCCCCCGACTACTCAGCGCGGGCTATAGAACAATCGCCTTCTCACATGACGTCAAACACTGACCGGTCTGATCGCGACAGTTACTCACGCGGCAGATAAAGATTCCCCCAAGTCCTTTCAAATTCTCCATCAGATGAGTTTCATTCTTGAGCGCTAGAACGCCGGTGGACGCCTCGCGGTACCACAGTGTCGCTCGCATTTGAGCAACGCGTCTTTCCCCGTTGTAGCAAACGGGATTAGCTACTTATTCGGCGTACCTTGCGCCAATGCTCCTTGAAAAGAATTTGCCGCCAGAGTGTTTGCTAAACGCTCGAGTTTTGTGTTACAGCGGTCACGTGAAGTGCATGCGCTTCGATCCTTTTGAACCGCCTTTGTGTGAGCGCGCAGATTCTGCAGATATCGGCCCGTCGGACGACCAAGTAGACGTTTGGTGCGCGCGGCTGACCCGTTCGGACCAGGAACTTACGATTCTCGAGAAAACTCTTTCATTCAACGAGCGGGCCAGAGCTGATCGGTTTCGCTTTGAACGCGACCGAAGGCGATTCATCGCCGCGCGCGCGAATCTCAGAATGATCCTTAGTCGCTACGTGGGATCGATCCGGGTTCGTTGGCATTCTCGTATGGACCACGCGGTAAGCCAGCTCTTGCCCAGTCGATTGAGGCCGGTGCGCTCAAATTCAACCTATCGCACTCTGGAGAATTAGCGCTCGTCGCTGTCACTCAAGAGCGTGACATCGGTGTTGATCTCGAAGAGATCCGACTCATCGAGGACGCGGACCAAATCGCTGAGAAGTTTTTCTCTCCCCGAGAGAATGAAACACTTCGTGCGCTTTCGGGAGCAGAGAAGCTTGAAGCGTTCTTTCACTGCTGGACTCGCAAAGAGGCCTACCTAAAGGCAACCGGCGATGGCCTCGCCCGCCCAACCAAGTCCTTTGATGTCACTCTTGCTCCTGGTGAGCCTGTTCGCTTGGTGAACGTTGAAGGACAATCACTTGAAGCATCGCGCTGGTCACTAGTAGGGCTGGTTCCGGCACGCGGTTATGTCGGGGCGGTTGCGGTTCAGGGACATACGTGGACGCTGAACACCGACAGTGATTCAACGCGCGTAGCCGAGGCTGCACCGCAAAAAACGACAACTTAGATTCACTAGTACATCAAAAGCAATGCGCTCTCACTGGTCAACAGAGAGACTCGTTGCATTGGAGGATGGATGTAGGGTTTCGAGAGGATGCCAGCCGTACGGAAGGATCACGGGCGAAAGAATATGGCGACGTTGTGGCATATAGCATTGAATGTGCTTAAGCACGAGGAGACAATGAAAGTAGGGATAAGATCAAAGCGGCGAAAGCACGATGGGATGAGAGCTATCTAACAAATGATCTTAGAACTTAAGATGCGCTCGGCCCCGTTCATTACCAAGGCGACAGTGTACCAAGGCAACGTTGATTTTGTATGGCGTGTGGTCTATGCTCGTGCTGAAAGCGCGTTCTAGTCTCGTCTTAGCTCGCTAGGGCTTATAGAGACATTGATCAAGGAGATAATGAACTTTGCCCGTTGAGAAAGTTCTCAAAGGCGGATTCCCGAGCGATTAAGAGGCTATCGAAGGAGGTAAAATCATGCCGGAAACAAAGCAAGACTTGGAAGAGGAAGTAGTACGGCTACGGGCTAGAGTCCAGGAGCTTGAACAAGAACTTCACGACGAACCGAAGAAGCGGAAAAAGGGTTCTAAAACATCTCAATCGGCCAGAAACGTTTCTAAGCGGGCGACGGATGAGGGTGGAAGTCTCATGAGGGCGGTTGCCCTTGCAGGCGTAGAGGTTTTCCGTTCAGCCGGAGGCGTCTTGGTGTCTTTTGCGGACACAGTTTCTGACAGAAATCGACCCGAAGAGAAAGATTCGTCTTCTGATCTAACCAGGGATCTGCCCAGAGATGTTTATTCAGGTGCTTTGAACGCGGTTGATCAAGCCCTGGAGATTCCTGGGAGAATGATCGCTAAGCTACACGAGGGCTATAGAGAGACGAGAGAGGCCTGACAAATCAATAAACACAAGCAGCTCTGCTTTTGTTTATGTCAGCCGGAGCCTCATCGCTCCTTTAGCAATTCGCCATTTCTGTCACGACTCTCGACCTGCTCTAAACAAGTTGGCCTCTCCTAATGCTCTTGTCCGGAATCCAAAGCTGGATAGTCTGAGGGCTCAACCTCTGTTTGTAGGCTGGGCTAGACCTGGTAATACGGCCGACAGCATTCCTTGGTGAATAGATGGCGTCGAGCAAACTGCCGCTCTCGCTTCGTGAAACGGCACTAGATATTAAACGGGCTATTTTGCCGCTTTGGGAAGCCTCAAAATTGGGGGCGGCTCCCCTTTTCCGATACATCTTCGGCCTGCCTAGGAAACAGAACGACTACCCGAAGCGGATACGTCTTACATTGGAGAGACTGGGGCTCACTTATCTAAAGCTGGGCCAGTACCTAGCTATGCGACGAGACCTCTTGCCCGAAGAAGTGTGCCAGGAGTTGAGTAGGCTTTATGAAGACGTATCTCCTATGCCTTTTCAAGAAGTAAAGGCGGTGATAGAGAAGGAGCTACACGGGCCGCTCGCTCAAATCTTTCCTCTCTTTGATCCGAAGCCCTTGGCGGCAGCGTCAGTCGCCCAAGTGCATGAGGCAAGAACCCACTCTAATGAACGTGTAGCAGTAAAGATTCAACGTCCGGGCCTAGAACCCATATTCGCTTCCGACACACGTAACTTGCACCGCGTTGCCGCACTCACAGATGCGTTCGGCTTATCTGGAACACTGTCAATGAGAGCGGTGATCGAAGAGTTTGCTAATTGGACGTCCAGGGAACTGGATTTCTTAATAGAGGGTCGCACGGCAGATCGTCTACGGCAAAATGCGGTGGCGCACGAGGTCGTCCCTTTTATTTACTGGGAGGTCACGACGCGGAAGGTGCTGACTATGGAGTTCATCGACGGTTTGAGTCTGGCCCAGATTATAAGCCTTGTAGCCCAGGGAAGAGAGGACGAGATCCACGCTCGTCTTCCAAATCTCGATCTCACAGTAGGATGCCATAACTTGGCCCATGCCGCATTGCGTCAGCTCTTTGTATCCGGCTTTTTTCACGGTGATCCGCATCCGGGCAATGTTATTGCTCTCGATCACAATGATATTGCTTTTGTCGACTTCGGTATCTTCGGGGAACTTCCTAAGCCTCGGCGCGAAATCCTCACAGGGTTTATTGAGGCCATCGCCCTAGGAAACATGAATGAAGCAATTCGTTATTTCTCAAAGCTAGCGACTCGTACAGACGAAACCGATTGGAGGGTTTGTGAGAAGGAAACTATAGATTGTATGCGCGGGTGGTATGAGGCGTCCAACAGTCCCACCTCCACATTCAAAGACCGCCACCTGGGCAAGTACCTTGGTGAGTTGCTTGGAATTGTGAGACGGCATCATTTACTCATGGAAGTTGACACTCTACTTTTCTGGAGGGCGATGAGCGCGCTCGACTATAGCGCGCTAAGTATGTCAACCCACTTCGACTTGCTGCATGAATTGCACATGTTCTTCGAGCAAATTCGCCCCGGTCCAATCGAGCGATTGATCGATGTGCTCACAAGCCGTCGTTTCAAGGCGGATGTCGCCGATCTGACTCCTGCAATGCCTGACTACCTGCATAACACTCTGAATCAAATGCTCGGAGAGGACTCTAAGCGGGCACTTATAGCCCAGGAATCATTGGAGGTCAAACCTTTTGACCTTTTGGCAACTCGGTGCGTGACCGCCGTCCTGGTTGGAGTTTCATTGATAGTAGTGGGGCTGGGGAGCAATATTGATCTGACTCTACTGGCAGTTACTCTGAGTCTGGCGGCGTCTCTGCTCACTTTCTCCCTTATGAAGGCGAGGCCAAGATGACCGAAGCCGTAAAGAACTATCGACGCTCTCTTGTCGAGCGGCTTGTGAAGGGACCTGTCGGGTTACGGAAGCGACTTGAGCGCCTCGGACCCACGTTCATAAAGATTGGACAGTTCCTGGCTTTACGTCCCGACCTCATCCCCCAAGAATACTGCGACGAGTTGATGCTTTTAATGGATCGGGTACCGCCATTTCCCTGGGAGCAGGCGAGGGCGATGTTGAGAGAAGAACTGGGAGGTGAGCCCAACGAAGTTTTCGCTTATATAAATCCGAGGCCGGTGGCGGCGGGCTCTTTAGCTCAGACGCATATAGCCCGCTTAAAGGAGGGCACAGAAGTCGCGGTCAAGATCCAACGACCCGACGTACTCGTTCAGATTGAGCGGGACTTGCGGCGTGCAAGGCGGTTGGCTAGGTTGCTCGAGATTAGCGGCACTTCGCTTATTGTGTCACCAACCGAGGTTGTAGAAGAGTTGGCCGGATGGCTGATGGAGGAAATAGACTTCAAGCACGAGCTGACGAATCTGACCCGATTATACGACCTTGCAGCCGGTAGCCGCTTCCAAAAAATACCGCGACCATTTCCCGCCCTGAGCACTTCGAGAATTTTGACGGCTGAATACTTGCGAGGTTTGCCCGTGAGCGAATTGTTATTAACTGTACGCTCTGGCCACCCGGACGCAGAGATTGACGCGCTGGGAGTAGATCGTGACCGGCTTGCCAGAAATCTCCTTTGGGCAAGCCTAGTGCAGATTTTTCGCTATCAATTCTTTCACGCCGACCTGCATCCCGGTAACCTGATTGCCTTGCCCGGTGATGTGATAGGGTTCGTCGATTTTGGGTTGTGTGATGAGCTAGACGAGACGGTGCGGGAGCGTCAAATGAGGTATTTGTCGGCTGTTTATGACGCTGATTTGGACCGGATGTTCAATGCTTTAACCGATATTCTTACTCCTAGCGAAGAAACGGATATGGATGCTTTCCGCTCGGAGTTTATGGTCGAGATCAGCCCTTATGTCAATCGAACGCAAAATGATCAGGCAAGCTATGGTGCCTCTGGTACCAAGACGGATCGTTCCCCCCTAGCCCAATCCTTGGTTGGAGTGTTGCGGGCTGCGCGGCGGCACAAGTTACAGGTGCCGGCCAGAGTCCTATCCATGTACAGGGCCATTCTTACAGCCGAAACCGTGGCCTACCAGTTCGGAACAACGGTTGATCTGCGGTCAGTGGGCCGGGAATTCTTTGCCAACCTGCAAATGGAGGAAGCCTTACGAGCGATTGATCCTGATAAGCTTGAGTCAACATTCCTCAACACGGTTTCGCTTCTCCAAGATTCTCCGGGACAGCTTCACCATCTCCTCACCGAACTATCAGAGGGGCGATTCGAGCTCAAAGTGACCATCTCAGAAGCGCCCAAAGTGAGGCGTATAAGAAACCAGCGCCTCCGGTTGTTGATAACTTCGATTCTTTCAGTGGGCATATCATTGCTCTTAATAGTCCCCCGGTTACCAGTGGTGTTCGGAGCATCGTTAAGATGGCCGATCGGGGTGGTGTTAATCCTCCTGTACATATCGATCTTTTTCCAATGGAGGCGACTGCGATGAAGCATTACGGCCTGCCAGATACGACTATAGAGATCGCCCGCGCGGTTGGTCACACCGCCACTGAGCTAGCAGAATTCTCTCTGAGTTTAGTATTGGCCCCGTTTCGTGCGAGCCGCACTCGCCGGCGTGAAGAACTTCGATCCACAATTTGGGAGGTGCGCCGGCTTATGCGCACTGCAATGGCTGAAGGTTTCGATAAGGACTTGGCTACCGCTCTCAGCTTCCTTGCTAAACATGGTGAGGCGATCCAGAGAGCTTTTGTTGTCTGGATTGATCTTGTTGAGGTACTTGTCCAAAATGCCGAGCGGCGGTATGGGGCTACACCAGGTATGGGCAGGATGAAAGCCGCAGAGGTTAAAGAGGTGATCCGCTACTTCCTGCGCAATCGTCGTTTTAACATTCCTGATGTCCCACAATTCCTCCAGCCGGTTCTTGTAGATCTTGTTGTTGATTGGAGTGTCGACGTTATAGTTCTTATGGCAAACCGCTACGGTTTGTGGGTTGAAAAAGGGTCGGTTACAAGAACCCAATCGATCTTCGCCAGATTCCGTTTATCGTTGCGCAGATGCATAATGTGGCTCTTTTTATTTATCCCTTGGCTCGTTGAGCGCATCAGGCGAGCGCTTCAGAGGCCGGTCGTTATTCCCCCGGAAGTAAAGGCTGCCATTGATGCGCTTGAACGTGAAGGATTAATAATCAGTGAAGGAAAGATTTTTCATGGAGTCGCCGACCTGCTGGTATGGGTAAGCTCGCGACGTAGAACACTTATGATTCTCGTTGAAGTCGTGTCTGCTGCTGTACAAGAGGCTGAAGCTTATATCGAGCTTAGCGGCCCTCAAAAAAAAGCTTACGCGCGCGATCTGGTCCTGGCTGTCTTGGATGAGATCGGCTTCGAACAGCGGACGGGTTTATTATTCGCAATCATAGATTCAAGTATAAATAGCTCGATCGAGGCGAGCGTGCACTTGTTCAACAAACGCAGACTTTTCTCCCACGGCCCTTCTGTGTAGAGAGGTTTGAGAATAGGGCACGTCTATCGCCAATTCATGCTCGATAGAGGGACGGTGCCAAATCAAAGTCCACCCGCCTAGCGTGACTGTCTTGCGTCTCGTACCACTCTAGTCCTTTCAAGGAAATGTTCCGGCTTGAAATCAGCCAAAGACTATCTACCACGTAGAAGTCCGCGTGTACAGATTGTACAGGCAAGAACCCGCTGAGTCTTCTTCTGGAGCCCATCATATTATTAAGGTCTATTCTGGAGATAGACGTTGAGTGAATCCGTTGTTCAAAACATTGCGGCGGTTCGCCTTGTAATCTGCTCACAGTGGGGCTCAGGTCCATTGCCAGCCGTAGTTTACCAGGAAGTTCCAACCCTGTACCGCCAGTTCCAAGGTGTGTGTGCTTTTGGTATATGGAAGCATTTCCTTCGAAACATCGGGGAATGAGGGTTTACCAACAACTAATAAGCCGACATCTTCTTTTATTATCAACGTTACTGCGTCGAGAACCAGCTCTGAATGGGAAACATATCCGACGCCGGACAGCCGGAAGGGTAATTGTGCAGTATTCGCTATCCTCAGTTTCCTAAGGAGCCTGGAGCAATTAAATACTCAGTTATGAAGCCGTCTTTTATGCTGCTATTTTCTGCTTGACTTTGGAGTCAGCTCTAGGGTGTAGAATACTTCAGGAGAGGGTAGCGATGGCAAGCGAGCTAAGAATAGGGGAATTAGCCTCAGCAGTAGACGTCAGTAAAGATACAATTCGCTACTACGAGCGCCTGGGTCTGCTGCTGCGTGCGGGCCGTACTCGAGCCGGCTACCGCCTATACACAGTAGAACAGATTGAGCGGCTACGCTTTATCAAGCAGGCACAATCGCTTGGACTCTCTCTCGATGAAATAAAGGGGCTGCTGCTTGAGCAGGGAGCTGGTCTTTCAGAGTGCAGGCGAGTTCGGGACCTGCTGATGGCAAAGCTAGGGGATGTGCATACGAGGCTCGCTAAAATGCGCAGGTTCCGAAAGACACTCGCTGCCTATCTCGAAGAGTGCGAAGAGGGGCTCGCCAGTAAGCGTGGTGACTGGTGCCCTGTGCTGGATGACGTTACACGTCCTGGGTACGCTACGGTGAAGAAGGGTTCTAAGAAAGGAGTCAAGCAGTGAAAAGCAAAGCTCTTCTCGCAGGTTCAGTTCTGGCCTCTATCGCAGCAAGTGTATGTTGCATTGTTCCGTTCCTGGCAATCTTCTTTGGGCTAGGCAAGTTCGGCGCAGCAACTGGCCTAGAAGTCTTGCGGCCTTACCTTCTCGGACTGACGACGCTCTTTCTCGGCATAGCCTTCTACTCGACCTACAGTAATACAGCAGGCAAGTGTGCAGACGGAACCTGCGCAGTAAGTCGCACAAGCAGGATAGCCTTGTTCGCAATTATCGCGGTTGTTATCGCCGCCGCAGCTTTCCCCTACTACTCAGGAGCAATCCTCAAAGCGCAAACCCAGAGCAACAAGCCTTCTGCTGGTGCTGCGGCTAGTGATAACGAAGCAACAACAGTCATTGCTTTAGGCGGGATGAGTTGCGGCTCCTGTGCCGCTCACATTGAAGGCGTATTGGCAAAAGCGCCTGGGGTGAAGTCAGTTGAAGTCTCCTTTGAAAAGAGCAAGGCTGTTGTTAAGTACGATCCTAAGGCAACGAGCCCTGCGGCTATCCGCACTGCTATCGAAGCAATCGGGTATACGACAGAGGAGGCGACAGCCAGCGCGAGTTCAACTCCTGCAGTAGCAGTAAGCGACTTGCCGGAACTGCCGGCGGGCAGATTGAAAGATGAGTTTAATAAGGCAAGTGATACAGTGCGGGTTCTTGCAATTCTTTCGCCAACCTGCGGTCCTTGCCAGCGCGGTCGCGGCATAGTAAATGAGGTATTTGATAAGCACTCCTCTGATAGGCTCAAAGGCTTTGTGATTTGGTTGCCGATGAAGCCGAAAGATAGCGCGCAGACCGCGCAGTTGGAATCAACTAAGCTCAAAGATGAGCGGATCAGCGTTCGCGGGTGGGATGCGAAGCGTACCATTGCTGACCTTTTTGCTGGACCTCTAAAGCTGCGCGGGACAGCATGGGATGTCTACCTTGTATATGCCGCTGGCATTAAGTGGGAAGGAACGGAGCCGCCGCAGCCTACTTACTGGATGCATCAGCTGCAAGCCGCTGATCAGAAGTTGTGCTTAAACCCTGCCGCCCTGTCAAACCAGGTAAAGCGATTACTCGAAGGTGAAAAATAAAGCTATGCAGGGAGCATAGCCTCACTGAGGAGAATTGTTCAGAGATGAAAATCAAAGTACTCTATTTCGATGGTTGCCCGTCATACCAGACTGCTTTGGAGAACCTGAAAGCGGTCATTGCTGAGGAGGACCTACCAGCGCAGATTGAATTGGTGCAAGTACGCTCGAACGAAGAAGCGATACGGCACCAATTCTTCGGTTCTCCCACCATTCAAATCAATGATGTGGATCTGGAGGGGCTGGGTGCTAAAGATGCGCTTGCGGACTTAGGCTGTCGCATCTACACAGAACGTGGACAAATGCGAGGCTGGCCCTCCAAAGAGTTGATCCGGGCAGCGATCATAGGCCGGAGCACGGAATCTTGCGCTTTTCCACGGCACGACTGCTGTGCCTCGTGAGATGGGATAAAGCTATGCCTTATGAAAACATTCCTCTCCCTGAAGAACTCGGACGTCGGCTGCGGCAAGGCTTCTTGCTCCGCACCACACCTCGTACCTTGGGTGAGTTGGCCAAAGCTGACTTTGAGCCGGGCGCCGAGTGTACGTCTGAATATCTTATCTCTGAGAAACCGACAAGCCACCGGGTGCGCTTCGGGGATGAGTTGCTCTACACCCACTGTGTGGTAGACACGTTCGCCCTTCCGTCATTGCGCGAAAAGGCCGCAGAGATTTCCTCGATAGACCCCGTAACAGGACAGGAAATCCGGTTTCGCCTCACCCCGCAGGGGCTTGAAGGCCGCAGTGAGGTACTTTCAGAGGCAGTGGTCTCAATTGGCGCCAGTGAGAGCAGCGCCGGCTCAGGGCACACTACGTGCTGCCCGTTCATCAACCTATTTACTACGCACAGGCAATACGAACAGTGGCTTGAGCAGCACCCGGAAGCAGTAGCGGTGGTGCTTCCCATCAAGGATGCCGTTGCGTTTGCCCAGGACTGGCTCACAATTCGTCCGGTGAACAACTGTTGCTGACAAATGTGTCTATGGGAGTTGAACTCTATGCGAGTATCCGCACCGTGGTTTATTGCTAGTGCCCTACCGCTGTGCTCACTGGAGCCTGCTGATCCCACGCTAAGAAAAGCCGCCACCAAAGAGCAGCTTCGTGCGGCGCCAGCATTCACGTCGAGCTAAGAGAGGTGGTCATGAACGTTGTCCTCATCTCAACTTACGAACTAGGGCGGCAGCCCTTCAGCATTTCCTCCCCGGCGGTTTGGCTGAAACAGGAAGGTTGCAGGGTCACATGTCTGGACCTTGCCGTGCAGCGTCTCACTGAGTGCGAAGGTGCCATCGCGACAGCCGACCTGATAGCCTTCTCGCTACCGATGCATACGGCGACTCGGCTCGCAACTGGCCTCGTCGGTAAGGTCAAGGAGATCAATCCGACCGCACACATCTGCTTTTACGGGCTCTATGCTCCGGTAAACGAGGCTTACCTCCGAGAGCTTGGAGGGAACACGGTACTTGGGGGCGAGTTCGAGGAGGGCTTGGTCGCGTTAGTCAGGCGCTTGGCGGTCAAATCGGAAAAGAAGGAACTGGACACGCAGCAACCGCAACGCGAACCGCTAATATCCCTGAATCGGCAGAAGTTTTTGGTCCCGGACCGTAGCGGCCTTCCACCTCTCCAGAGCTACGCCCAGTTGCAGATGGCACCTGGCGATATGAGAACGGTAGGCTACACGGAGGCATCACGCGGCTGCAAACACCTTTGTCGTCACTGTCCGATTGTTCCTGTCTACAACGGCGCATTCCGTGTCGTGCAACGCGATGTGGTTCTGGAAGACATCCGCCGACAGGTTTCCCAAGGTGCAAAGCACATTACCTTTGGTGATCCGGATTTCTTTAACGGACCGACGCACGGGGTTGCAATAGTGCTCGCCTTACACGAGGAGTTCCCCGAACTGACTTACGACGTCACGATAAAAGTGGAGCATCTGTTAAAACACCGAGAACACCTCACCACACTGCGAGACACCGGTTGTCTGTTTGTAACCTCTGCCGTGGAGTCCATTGACGACCGTGTTCTTGAGTTCTACGACAAGCACCACACCAGAAAAGACTTCATCGAATGCGTCGGATTGTTCCGCGAAGTCGGGTTACTAATGAACCCAACCTTTGTCATCTTTAGTCCCTGGACTTCTCTCGAGAGCTACCTGGATCTCTTGCAGACGCTCCTCGATCTGGAGTTGGTTGACAACGTAGCCCCGATACAATATGCGATACGGCTTCTCATTCCAGCGTCGTCTAGGTTGCTGGAGTTGGAGGACGTTCGAGAGCTCGTCGGTGAGTTCAATCAGCGGAACCTAGCATACCCCTGGGTACATGCTGACTCGCGCGTCGATCAACTCTATGGGGACGCCTTGCGGGAGATCCAAAAAGGGCAGTCCCTCAATGAGAGCCGGCGTCAGATCTTCGAGCGGATTTGGAAGATCGCGCATGAGGCATATCAGGATTCGATTACGCAAAGCTTCAAAATAGCATTCTTAGACCAGGCACCTCTCCCGGCTTCTGTCCCCTTCTTGACGGAGCCGTGGTACTGCTGAGCGGAGCCCACACAAGGGCAGGCTGCTCTTATTTAGGCAATAATGGATTACAACAGCGCTCGACGGGACGACGTAGTAGCGAACGAGTTTCCTTCATCGCTCAGATTTGGGAGCTTAATTAAATGACGTTTGTACTGATGAAGATTTTCGAGGAGGCGCCTCGGCGCTTCGACCGGTGGATGAACATCCTGACTCTCGGGAAGCTTCAGGTCGTTCGAGAAGAAATTGCGGCTAACCTGATCCGTCCTGACGCGGATGTGCTTGAGATCGGCTGCGGTACTGGCTCTCTTTTGGAAATGCTGGCCAATAGGGCTGCCAACGTAACTGGGATCGACACAGCCCAGCCGATGATCGAAGAAGCCCAAAGGAGACTCGGGCAAGGCCAGTTTTTCTGGGAGCCCCAAGTCAAGAAGCTTCATGCGCTGCAGGTTGAAGACGAATTCGAGCCTGATAGCTTCGACCAGATCGTGAGCGTTTTGGCGTTGAGCGAGATGTCCGACGAAGAGATCGATTGCCTGTTGACCCAGTGCCGCCACGTCTTGAAACCTGGCGGGGAACTTATCATCGCCGACGAGGTCGAGCCGGAAGGAGTCATCCGAAGCCTGATCTATCGTGCCTATAGGCATGCCAGCAGACTTGTTACATTCCTGGGACTGCAGGCAAAAGATCTCAAAAAGGGCGCTATTCTCCTCAAGATTCTTTACTTCGTGGTCGAGCTTCCATTAATGCTTTTGGCATTCTTTGTAACTCCATCCCTAACCCATCCCCTGAAAGACATAGAACAAAGGATCGGGCGGGCGGGCTTTCGGATACTACGGGCCAAGACGTTTTTGGGAGGAACTCTGAAGCTCATTTGCGCATCCGTCGAGAAGACCGAAGAGCTCACGCAGGAAATCGGCTTCATCTCTAATGCTCCGCATACGAGCCCACGAATAGAAAGAGTCGAAACATATCACGAGCCGAAAGGATTGTGGCATCTCCTCAGAACGCTCCCAAAAGTGCTGATCTTGCAGCATGTCTTTCGCTCGATACCTTATCCCACTAAGCCTCGGTTGATCCGAATCGGCAATCCCGGACGGAAGTCTCCAGTTTTGGTGACAACCAATTATGACCTAACTGTCCGCCGAGTCTGCCGTGCATTAAAAGACATTGACTGTTTCCTGCTGGTTGCGCCAGCGGGCGGCATAGATGTCTGGTGCGCGGCAGGCGGTGGCCGGTTCACGATAGATAGCATCGTCTCTATCCTCAAGACGAGCCGAATTGCCGAACACGTAGATCACCGAAGGCTGGTTCTCCCCCAACTCTGTGCTAACGGTATCAACCTGTTCGAAGTCAGGAAGCGAACCGGTTGGTCGGCGGTCTTCGGTCCTGTGGATGCGGCTGATGTTCCGGAGTTCTTGAGCACCCGGCGTAGGACCGAGAGAATGATGCGCGTTACATATACAGTCAAGGAGCGACTGGAGATGGCTGTAGCCATGTGGGGCAGCCTCAGCTTGCGCTACACCATTTTCCCGTGGCTGCTCTTAGGTCCGCGTGCGGCTCTTTGGTTTGTCCTTATTGTCGCTGTTCTCTCTGTCCTTATCAGCCTTGGTTGCTTCGCAATCCCGGGAAAAACTTTTGTCCAAAAGGCCGCGGTGATCTTTTTGCCGGCTAGTCTCCTAATCGTTGTTGCCGATGTATTCCTGACTGGACGGTTAACGCTTCCCTCCTTGCAGTGGGTCCTTTTGCTTTTCGCAGGCTCATACTTGGTGGGAACTTCTTATCCCAGCTACACGCCCCTTTGGCAGTGTGGCTATTCTAAATTCTTCTACGGATTTCCTGACCTACGACTCGAAATAATCGAAGAGGACTGTATTGGGTGCAAACTATGCGACCAAGTGTGTCCAGTGGAGTGCTTTTCTCTAACAGATAACCGAAAAATGATCTTTTCTCAGCCCGACCTTTGCGAGGGTTGCATGGCCTGCCTGGTGCAGTGCCCGACCGACGCCATTATTAATCAGGTGGCGGATGAACATCAGCGGTTGAGTCAATGCCAATAGTTATTCTGCCCGTGTCAGTGGATTTGACAGACCCGACCGCCAAGCTCTTGCCACATACGAAAAGAACGCCTGAGCAGGAACGATGAAAGAAAGAGAAAATGAGCCCTACTCGAGCGCCCACGAACCAGGCACGCGGGACGAGCGAGCCAACACGACCGAGTTTCGCGAGCGTGTCACGAGATTGTCCCCGAATAAGCTTCGACTCCTAGCTCTTGAGCTGGGGGCTCAGCTCGCGGATACGGACCGCAAAGTGGGAGAGCCTATCGCCGTTATTGGCATGGCTTGTCGCTTTCCCGGAGCTGATAATCCCGAAGCGTTTTGGGCGCTGCTCAGGGATGGAGCGGATGTCATCACTGAGGTCCCGCCCGATCGTTGGAACGTGGACGAATTTTACAGCGCCGATCCGGATGCTCCCGGGAAGACCTACAGTCGATGGGGAGGCTTTCTTAAACAAATCGATCGTTTCGATCCTGATTTCTTTGGTATCTCTCCGCGAGAAGCCGTTACTATGGACCCGCAGCAGCGGCTGTTTCTTGAGGTAGCCTGGGAGGCCATGGAAGACGCCGGTCTGATCCCTGACCGGTTGGCCCGCACACACACCGGAGTCTTCGCAGGCATCGGCCCTACCGAATATCCCCCGCTACAGTTAGCCGAGAAAGATGCCATTGACGCTTATACACTCATTGGCAACGCGCACAGCATCGTGGCCAATCGGCTGTCATACTTGCTAGATCTGCATGGTCCAAGCCTAGCCGTTGACACCGCCTGCTCTTCCTCGTTGGTGGCGATTCACCTGGCCTGTCACAGTCTGCACAGTGGTGAGAGTAACATGGCCTTCGCTGGAGCAGTGTTTCTGATGGTTTCACCGCTCTTGACCATCTCCCTTTCCAAAGCGCGAATGCTGGCTCGCGATGGTCGGTGCAAAACCTTCGACGCCCGGGCCGACGGCTATGTCCGCGGTGAGGGGTGCGGAATTGTACTTCTGAAGAGACTGTCTGATGCTCTGGTTGACGGCGATCGGATTCTGGCGCTGATCAGGGGTTCAGCCGTTAACCAGGATGGGCGTAGCAATGGTCTCACCGCTCCTAGCGTCCTTGCGCAACAGGAAGTACTCCGAAGCGCCTTAGAGAATGCCGGTCTCGATCCTTCGGCGATTTCCTACATAGAGGCCCACGGTACCGGCACCGCCATTGGGGATCCAATTGAGTTCGATGCCTTGAAAGCGGTGTATGGCAACCCGCGTCGCGATGAGTTGGCCTGCGCTATCGGCTCTGTTAAGACCAACATTGGCCACACCGAACCGGTGGCCGGGATGGCTGGATTGATCAAGACCATCCTAGCTCTCCAGCACAGAGCCATTCCTCCACATCTTCATCTGGAGAACCTTAACCCAAACATCTCGCTTGAGAAGACCCCCTTTTTCATCCCCATCAAATTGCATCCATGGCCTACTGGCGAGCGGCGGCGCATTGCAGCAGTGAGCTCCTTCGGCCTCGGAGGCACTACTGGACACATACTTCTGGAAGAGGCGCCTGACGAGGAACCTGTTTCACCGGAGCGGGAACGGCCCCTGCATATGCTAACTCTGTCGGCGAAACGCGAGGAACCTCTGCAGGAACTCGCGCGTCTTTTCGCGAAATATTTGGAAGCCCATCCGGAAGTGGCGTTGGCAGATATCTGTCACACGGCCAATATTGGACGCACGCGATTCTCTCATCGTCTGGCGCTGGTAGGTGGAACCTCGGAAGATATGCGAGCAAGGTTGGCAGCGGCAGCAGCCGGGCGTGGGGCTCCGGGAGCGATGAGCGGGCAGATGAAGGGAGTGACTCAGCCGAAGGTGGCGTGGCTCTTCACCGGTCAGGGCTCCCAGCACGTAGGGATGGGAGCTCAGCTCTACGATACCCAGCCGACGTTCCGCAAGGCTTTAGATCGCTGTGAAGAACTGCTGCGGCCACACGTGGAAAAACCCCTACTGGAGGTGCTGTATCCAGAGTCTGGCGAGAGCTCACTGCTGGACGAGACGGCCTACACCCAGCCCGCGTTGTTTGCGCTGGAATACGCCCTGGCAGAGTTGTGGCGCTCGTGGGGGATCGAACCAGCGGTCGTGATGGGACACAGTGTAGGCGAATATGTGGCAGCATGCGTGGCGGGGGTATTCAGCCTGGAGGATGGACTGAGGCTGATCGCCGAGCGGGGTCGGCTGATGCAGGGATTGCCCCGAGTAGGCACGATGGCTGCCGTGTTCAGTTCGCTCAAGGAGGTTGGAGCGGCCCTGGGGCAACGAGGCAGTCAGGTCTCCGTCGCAGCTATTAATGGTCCCACAGAGGTGGTGATCTCGGGTAGCTATGAGGCCATCCAGGATGTCCTGAAAGAACTGAAGGCCCGTGGAATCAAAGCCCGGTCTATAAATGTTTCCCACGCCTTCCACTCCCCCTTGATGGAGCCGATCCTTGATCCCTTCGAAGACGTAGCGGCGAAGTTGAACTACAATGCCCCAAAGATCGACCTGATCTCGAACCTGACTGGAGAGATGGTGAATGCGGGCCAGATTTGCGATGCAGGCTATTGGCGACGTCATGTGCGAGAGCCGGTGAGATTTGCAGCGGGGATGCAGAGGCTGTACGAGATGGGCTGTGGGGTACTACTGGAGGTAGGGCCGCAGGCGACGCTCTTGGGGATGGGGAAGAAGTGCTGGCCAGACGACAGTGGGATTTGGCTGCCGTCACTGAGGAAGGGGCGGGACGATTGGCAACAAATGCTGGGCAGCCTGCAAGCTCTGTACGTCCATGGCGTAGAGGTAGACTGGTCGGGGTTCGACCGGGACTACAGAAGGCGCAAGGTGGCGTTGCCCACTTATCCGTTCCAGCGTCAACGCTATTGGCTGGAAACTAAGCCAGCTAGAATGGCAGTGAAACCGGGGGAGGCAACTCCAGCCGCTCACCCCCTGCTCGGTGTTCAGTTGCAGTCGCCGCTCTCTGAAATCCAGTTCGAATCCTATCTATCCATAGATTCGCAGCCTTTCTTCTCTGATCATCGGATCTACGGGTTGCCGGTCTTTCCAGCGACGGCGTACATGGAGATGGCATTGGCTGGGGCCTCTGAGGCGCTTGGAGCGGGCCGCTATGCCTTGCAGGACATATTCATTCATGAACCTTTGATCCTGTCTGAGGATCGGGTTCAAGCCCTTCAACTGGTCCTGAAACCTGACGGGGTCGACGGTACCAAATTCCAAATCTTCAGCCTCTGGAAAAACGAGGGGCAACGAGATGGGACTTGGAAGCTGCACGCAGGCGGCCGTGTCCAACTCACGACCTCTGAATCAGTGCCGTCTTCTATCGAGTACCTCCAGGCGCAGTGCCAAAAAGAGGTTTCAGTAGCTGCATTCTATCAACAACTGCATGAAACGGGATTCGAGTACGGGCCGGCGTTTCAGGGAATCGAGCGGCTTTGGTGCGGTGAGGACGAGAGTTTGGGGTTGATCCGGACGCCGGACGTGTTGTCGGGGGTTGAAGGCTATTTGCTCCACCCGGCGCTCTTAGATTCCTGCCTCCAGGTTTTTGCGGCCATCTTCTTCAATGGTAACGAGCTGGCGATGAAGGAAGGAGTCTACTTGCCCATTGGGTTAGAAAGGCTACAATTTGCCGGTCCTTCTAGTGCCCGGTTGTGGGGGCACGCTCGCCTGCAATCTGGTGTTGATACCAGTCAGGACACATTGAAAGCAGATTTTTCCTTGCTTGATGAGGAGGGCCGGTTAGTGGCGGAGCTAACCGGCCTCCTTATGAAGCGAGTCGGTAGGAATGTGCTGAGCCTCGCCAGGGAGCAGCGCTTCAGTGATTGGCTATATGAGCTGCGGTGGCGGCCGCAGGCTCGTCAGTCGGTTTTGGAGTTAGGTTCTGACGCAGGGCCGGGCAACTGGTTGATCTTCGCTGATCGGTTCGGTATCTGCGAACGGTTAGCAGAGCTGATGAGAGAGCGTGGTGAAAGTTGCATCTCGGTTTTGGCGGGTACGGTGTATGAGCGTATGAGTGACGAGGCTTGGAGGATTGACGCCAACCATGTAGAAGATTTCGACCGATTGTTGCATGAGAGTTTGGATATGGCTGAGGGTTGCCGGGGCATAGTTCACCTATGGGGGCTGGACAGTAATCTTGAGGAGGAGATGTCGGTCTCATCACTCAAGGAAGCGCAGGCTGTGGGCTGCGGTAGCGCGTTGCACCTGATTCAGGCAGTGGCCAAAGCTAGCTGGTCGCGCTCGCCACGTCTTTGGCTGGTTACCAGAGGAGCGCAAGCAGTAGGTTCGCAGCCAGGTCGGACGGCGATAGGGCAAGCGCCGCTATTGGGATTGGGCGCCGTAATCAGTTCGGAGCATCCTGAGGTTGCGTGTGTGAGGGTGGATTTAGATCCGGCGGCAGGTCTGGAGGGGGCTAAAGTCCTATTGGAGGAGATCTTGGCGCCCGACGATGAAGATCAAGTGGCGTATCGAGAAGGCCAGCGCCATGTGGTCCGACTGGTGCGAAGTCGGTCACGAAACGCGATGGTCGCAGAGCAGCTTCCAGTTCCTGAAGAGCAGCCTTATCACCTGTCGATCTCCACACGCGGAATACTGGAAAACCTGGTGCTCGAACCAACTACGCGTCGCGCTCCGGGTCCTGGGGAGGTGGAGATTCGGGTCCAAGCGACGGGTGTAAATTTCCGCGATGTGCTGAACGCGTTAGGGCTGTATCCCGGAGATGCGGGACCGCTTGGGCTTGAATGCGCAGGCGAGGTTGTCGCCATAGGGGAAGGCGTCGAAGGCTTCGAGCTAGGCGATGCGGTTGTAGGGTTGGCTACCGGGTGCTTCAGCAGTTTTGCCACGACCTCTGCCGACTTTGTAGTGAGCAAGCCGGAGTCGCTCAGTTTCGAAGAGGCGGCGACGATCCCGGTGGCCTTCTTGACCGCCTACTATGGGTTGCACAAATTGGCGCAGATGTCTCGCGGCGAGCGGGTGTTGATTCATGCAGCAGCTGGGGGTGTGGGGATGGCAGCGGTGCAGTTGGCCCAACGTTGCGGCGCTGAGGTTTTGGCCACGGCGAGTGCGGGCAAGTGGCCGGTACTGGAATCGTTAGGTGTCAAGCATGTGATGAACTCGCGGACGCTGGATTTTGCCGAAGAAGTGATGCAGTTGACGAGCGGTCGAGGGGTGAATGTGATTCTGAACTCGCTGGCGGAGGAGTTCATTCCCAAGAGCTTGTCGGTTCTAGCGGCGGGTGGTCGGTTCGTGGAGATTGGTAAGAGAGGCATCTGGGAACAGGAGCGCGTAGCCGAGTTGCGGAATGATGTGTCGTATTTTGTGTTCGATCTGGCAGAGGCATCACCGCGTGAACCTGTTCTGATTCAGTCGATGTTGCGGGAGCTGATGGAGGGATTTGCGGAGGGGACCCTGACGCCCCTCCCACAACGAGTCTTTCCCATGCGGGAGGCAGTCAGTGCCTTCCGGTATATGGCGCAGGCGAAACACACGGGGAAGATAGTGTTATCTCAGCGAGCGGGAGTTGTAGGGGCCTCTCCGGAGCTGCGGGAGATCCGTGGGGATGGCACCTATCTGATTACGGGTGGCCTAGGTGCCTTGGGATTACATGTGGCACAGTGGATGGTGGAGCAAGGGGCGCGACACATAGTGCTGATGGGTCGTCGGCGTGCTTCTGACACGGTGAGAGAGGCGCTGAACAAGTTGGAGGAGGGAGGAGCAGAGGTTGTGGTTGTGCAGGGAGATGTATCGCGGGAGGAAGACGTGGCGAGGGTTGTTAAGGCGCTCGGGACATCCCTGCCGCCGTTGCGAGGCGTTATCCATGCGGCTGGGGTTCTGGACGACGGCATACTCGGTCAGCAGGATTGGTCGCGCTTTGCTAAAGTGATGGCACCGAAGGTGGAAGGGTCGTGGAACTTACATAGGCTGACTCGAGACCAGCCTGTAGACTTTTTCGTTTTGTTCTCTTCTTCAGCGTCTCTTCTGGGCTCTTCTGGGCAAGGGAACTATGCAGCGGCCAATACATTTATGGATGCCTTGGCCCATTACCGGCGAGCGCAGGGGATGCACGCACTGAGCATCAACTGGGGACCCTGGGCTGAGGCAGGGATGGCAGCCACTGTAGGTGCTGGTGTGCAACGTCGCTGGGCTTTGCAGGGAGTGGGGGTGATTGAGCCAGAACAGGGGCTCAGAGTACTGCAACAACTGCTACTACAAGAAGGGACTCCCGCTCAGGTTGGGGTGTTGCCGATCCAGTGGAGCAAGTTTTTGGGGGCGTTTCCAGCAGATCGGCCGCCACGGCTGTTGTCCGACTTTGCCCGAGAAATCAAGAGGGAGTCTGGTGTCGCACAAGCGGGGCATTCGGAGATCCTCCGGCGCCTGGGGCTAGCGCGTGAGGAGGAGCGGCTGAATCTAGTGATCGGCTATCTGAAAGAGGAGGTGGAACGCGTTCTGGCTTTCGATGGGGGCATGAGGATCGAGTCGGAAGACAGTTTGCTTGATTTAGGACTGGATTCCCTGATGGCTGTGGAGCTGCAGAACCGTCTCCAGGCCAGTTTGAAGTGCACTTTGCGCTCTGGCCTGTTCTTTGAATATCCGACGCTTGCAGCCGTGGCTGAGTATCTGATCCGGGAACCGCTGTCTCAGGGGTCTCCTGCGGAGGTTCAACTTGAGTCGCCCAAAGCGGATCAAGAGGTCGAGGAAATGCTCACCGGAATAGAGAACCTGCCTGAAGACGTATTAGAGAAAGTGCGCCCGAATCAGAACCTGAACTCACCGAGGAACAACCCGTGAACGCGACTTTGGAGCGTCTTGGCGGGTTGTGTCGCACCTGTGATCCGATAGCCGAGAGACTTCGCTCTGAGGAAAGCTCTCCGGAAATTCTTTCAGACATCTCTCAAAGGTCTGCGCCGCCTGCTTTGCCTCTTTGAGTTCAATGAAATTAAGCCCCATCCCCAGCAAGATGAATTCTCTCTTGCCGAGATCGTTCTTCGTATCGTTCTGCTTAACGGCTCTGCCGTAATATTCATTTCTGAACACAAGAAAGCCCAACGGATAATGTCAGAAGAGCAGACAACCAATTGGAGCGCGCCATTTCAGTGTTCCTTGTCTTCCGTTCATTTGCTAATGAATTGTGTCATCCTCTCAGGGATTCACTCACTGCCCGAAAAGTGCCGGTGCTCCCCAAGCCCAACGCCTCGCAAGGCTTCCTCTTCAGAGCATTGGAAGCGGAGCACCACCTCCTCATGGGACGGTGGTTCCGGACTGTCCCCAACGAGAGCAGCACGATCTAGCTCACTCTGCCACCAAAGGGCGATCTCCCGGACGATCTTTGGTCGAACGATTTTGCTATTGTCTTCCGTCTTCGAGTCCTTCATTTTTAGCGACCCCGAAATCTTATATCAGATACAGCAGCGAAATTCCTTAGTGGCACCCCGATACGTCAAGGACGTGCGCTGTTTGATATTCTCTCCAGCCTCATGTCACGTTGGATCGATAACTCCACCCGGCCTCAACGGCCAACACATCCCACACGCACAAACGGGAGAAAAGTCCAGCGGAGGAGAGCATATTGAACAAAAGCCGCCATATCGAGCCTTCCGTTAAACGAAAGTCTCAATTGAAAGTACCGGCTCTTCGTGTCAGCCAGCCCCTTCGGAATGTCGGAGGACCGGAAGAAAAATCTTGGGGATATTATGATTTCCCGATTGAGGCCGTCCAGGTCTGCGTTGCGCGCAACTTTCGCCGGAGCTCCGTTGCAGTACGAGGAATTGGCTCCTGACTGAACGGCCCGAATGGGCAACGCGAGCTAAACAGATATCAGCTGTGGATCACGCCAGAGGCCTGAAGAATGCACCCACTGGCCTTTGGTCAGCACCGCGTAGCTCGGAGGTTTACAGGCATATGCTGTGCCCGTTACTGCTTGTGAGCAACTTCCGATCCCGGAAACTGTGCCACCCGGCTGAGCCAGCACGTGTTTCAGAGCCTTTTCGTCGCCGAACCGAGGGACTGAAAGACCTGAAGTGCTTCCGTCAGGCGCAAGCACACCGCTCCTCGTGGTACGTCTGGAGTGTGCTGTTCGCTGCCACAATTTTTTCTAGCTCCGTAGTTAAGTCCGCAACTCTCGAACCGGGTATAGCGAAGTAAAGCTCATCGTCCCCCAGATCGGTATAGACGCGGTTTCCAATACATCCCATGCTTGGGATGGTATTCCCGGATTCGATGGCGGCCGGGATGAACGCGCATGTGGGCCTTCCTATCATGCCGCCTTGCGGACCGATTCCGGCGGACATGGCGGCTTCGGTAAGCAGCATGAGATGCTTCGCGTTCCCGCGTACCAGAACAACGTCAGGCGCGAAGGGAGATTGAGCCAGCGGAGCGTAGACCGCCACATTCAGTGGTTGTGGCCGGTGTGGAATCGACTCTACTTCCTCCGAACGAAGATAACCTAGGTCAATCATTTGGCCAATGGTGGATTTCAGTTCCGCCTCCTTCTCCGATGGCAGCGGCGCACCATGTGTGTATGCACCGATGGTGCAGTTCAAGTGATCTTCCGCAGTGGTGTAGAACACCTCTCCTTCGCTTGCCTGCTTCCAGAAGGCGCAGCTTGCCGGGCCTGATGATTTCACCCGATTGACGCCTGCTGGCAACGCATCTAGAAAAGAGATCGAAATTGCATGCCGCTGCAGACCCAAGAGACTCTCGAGCTTCCCTCCTAAATCCGCGTAATCCATATCGCCTCCTCTTTTTAACAGTCTACCGGTGTAGCCATAAACGAAGTTAGTAATATGTCAAGCGTATAGTGATGGCTTTGACAGCAACGCTTGTCGGCCTCGGGTAATCTGAGCCACTTTCCGGCGGCCAGGAGTTGGATCTCCCGCTTGAGCTGCGTGTAGAAGTTGGTCACCATACGCACGACACTTTGCACAACACGGATGATGCGGAGGCAGTATACCACGACTAGGTTTGTTACATTCAATTTTTGAGCCTTATTTCTCAGGCGGAGTGGTTGCGGCAACATGAGGGTCACGTCTCTTATCTGATACCTTCCGCCTGTTGGTTGATGTCGGTCATCGAAGAGTGGCACTGCTTCGAACCCCTCGACCGATACAAACTTACAAACTGTGAGCAATAACCTTTTTTGATGGTCGGCCGAGCTAGACCAAAGATAGAGAATGAGGAGCACCAGCATTTGAGTAGTTATTCGGGCATCAAGTTGCTTGCTTCCGACCATTCCGTGCTATAATTTGGTAGTGTACCTCGCTACTAGAGATGAGTATTGAAGCATATTGCAGGTTTCGAATGCTATGAACGTACTCCTCTTCTCCATGCCGGATTATTTCGAGCACATGTTGCCGATTGCAATCCGCATGCCCAACGGTGCATTAACCTCGCTCGCCGGCAATGTGGATCCTCATCACGAAGTGTCTGTTGCCGATCTGATCCTCGCCTACCGCAGCGTAAGGAGCACAGTCACTGATCTCGTTCGCAAGTTCGACCCTCAGGTCGTCGGTCTTTCCGTGATGACCTTCCAGCGCCGGACCGCTTCCCGCATTATTGAACTCGTCCGCACTCTCAAACCTGACGTAAAAATTGTGGTTGGGGGATATGACCCAAGCCTTGCGTGCGAGGCTTACGAAGAATTAGGCGTGGATTACATCGTGAGAGGCGAAGGCGAGGTGACGTTCCGCGAACTGCTGCGCGTCCTGGAGGGGAACGGTAGTTGCGATCGAATCTGCGGGCTCTCGTACTACGAACTTGATGGCTGGCATCACAATCCCGCCCGGCCGGTGCATCGTTTGGAAGATGATGAAATCCGGCTGCCGAACCGTAATGCGCGTGTTCTCGAGGGCTATACAATGATGGGCCGCCAGGTGGATGTGGTCGAGACATCGCGCGGCTGCACGTTCGATTGCAGCTTCTGCTCGATCATCGAGATGCGCGGCCGCAACTTCCATACCTATTCATTCGAACGCGTACTCGCCGACATCAGCGACGCGCGCGCCCACGGCGCCCGCAGCATCCTGCTAGTGGACGACAACATCACCCTCAATGTCCGCCGCTTCGAAGCGCTCTGCCAAGCCATCATCGACAACGGTCTGAACACTCTCGACTACACTGTGCAAGCCATGACTTCCGCGATCGCGACGCATGGTGAAACTCTAGCGCCGCTGATGCGCCGCGCCGGATTCCGTTACGCTTTTCTGGGAATTGAGAATATCTTGGACGACGACCTCCAGTTCCTGCGCGCCAAGGCTAAAAATACGGCGCGTGATAATGGTGGCAGCCAAAGTAACGCCACGCTGCTAGCCATTGACTATCTCCATCGCAACGAGATGTATGTAATTGGAGGCATGATTGTGGGATCTCCCGATGACACCGTAGAGTCAATCGAGACCAATCTCGAATTCGCCCGCCGTTACGTGGACTGGCCCTACATCCAACACCCCACTCCTTACCCGCGAACGCCGATGACCGAGGATTTCCGGCGGCGCGGCTTAATCGTCAGCGAGCGCCTGGAGGAATACGACGGCACGACCGCAGTGGTCCGCACGGACCACGTCCCCTCCGAAGAGGTTGAGTACTTACGGTGGAAGGCAGAGCGATGGATGAAGGTCCGCCACATGCCGGCGGCGTTTCGTCACGACCCCTGGTTTGTTATCCGATATGGCCTACCGATGGCGGTCCAAACTTTTCGGGGCTCTTCACTCCGCTCCATGCTGGGCCTGGAAGATGAACGCCAGGTTTTTGCTCGCTATAAGGCAATAAGGAGACAGGAGCGCGAGTATGTGCGAGCTGGAGTCTAGGAAACGATGGTTGCTAGCCTTGTCGGACTTACCCCGAGATTGAGCGGTCGTAAATCCTGGCCCGTAGCTTTCAACGGATCGCCAGGCAGAACGGGCTGTAGAGTTCTTACCTTTAAGTCTCTTTGTCATCGATATATAGGATTCCCCTTTTTTTGAGGTCAAAAAGGCAGTCTCGGCTGCCACTGTCTCGCGTCGATTGATCCCCTTTTGAACCACTTAGCCGAGAGGGTTGTCTTGTGTGGCTTGCCCCCGGCAAGGGGAGGGTTCTTGCTCCGATTCCCAACCTGCAAGGCTCGACCGACCGATGTTGACAGCCACGGTTCCTACGGGAGAGGGTTGAGCCTCTATGCAGTTTCCAGACTATGACTTCGCCAGTAATTATCTGAACATCCGAGGTAATCGTCTACACTACTTGGACGAGGGACCCGCGCGTGGCGAACCCGTGATCATGCTTCACGGCAATCCTACCTGGTCCTTCTTCTTCCGGACGTTGGTCACCGACCTTCGCGATAGGTATCGCGTCATCGTGCCCGATCACATCGGAATGGGTCTGTCGGACAAACCAGATGACAGTCGCTACGACTACACGTTGTCAAGTCGTGTCGCGGATCTCACTACGCTCTTGGATAACGTGGGAGCTACTCGCGAACTCACTCTCGTACTTCATGATTGGGGGGGAATGATCGGCCTTGTCTACGCTACCCGTCATCCTGAGCGCGTTCGCCGCCTAGTCATTCTCAACACCGCCGCCTTTCACCTTCCGTCAGGCAGGCAATTTCCCTGGCAGTTGGCGGTCTGTCGAACGCCGGTGCTCGGGCCTCTGCTGATTCGTGGAGCTAACGGCTTTTGCCGTGTAGCTGTTCGGTCTTGTATCACTCGTCGTCCACCTAACCCCCAGGTCGTCTCCGCCTATCTCTACCCTTACGATTCGTGGCGCAACAGGATAGCCATCATGAGATTCGTACAAGATATTCCTCGGCGACCTGGGGACAGGGTCTACGGCATGATCAGCGAAGTGGAATCGCATCTTTGTGAGTTCCGAGATACTCCAGCCTTGATCTGCTGGGGCCTCAGGGATTTCATCTTCGACCATCATTTCCTCGCCAGTTGGCGCAAGCATCTGCCGAACGCGATAGTTCACTCTTTCGAGAACGCCGGTCATTATGTTCTGGAGGATGCCGGAGACGAAGTTGCTCGACTGTTGCGCCGTTTCCTGGAGGACAATCCGGGAGCTCGCGACTCGAAGGACGCCTGAGATGCCTCCTATCCCTGAGATCACATCGAATTTTGCATCTCACTTGTGCTACATGTCGCACGTGCAGCCGTATGCACTTGCTGTTCTCTGCCCCGAGGGACATGACGCACGCGGACGTGTTACCTACACGCATTACACCTACGGTCAATTGGACGCCGAGAGCGATCGCATAGCCCAAGCCTTGCTCGCTCTGGGCATTGGGCCAGGAGTTCGGACCGTTTTCATGGTAAGACCGAGCCTTGATTTTTTGGCCTTCGCATTTGCTCTATTCAAGATCGGTGCGGTGCTGGTTGCGATTGATCCCGGCATCGGGCCGAAAAATATCGGAAAGTGTCTGGCCGAGGCCCGTCCTACAGCATTTATTGGTGTTCCGCTCGCCCATTTGTTCCGTCGTCTCATGGGTTGGGCACGGGAGACTATTCAGATCAACGTGGTGGCAGGATCGAGGAATTGGGAACGTTTCTTACGTACGGCTGCAGACTCACATACTAGCAAGCGCGTGCCGGCCGGTCTGGACCTACAGTCGCCTGCCGCCATTGTGTTCACCAGTGGCAGTACCGGCGTGCCGAAGGGCGTCGTATTTACACATGGCACGTTCCACGAACAGGTGAAAGCGCTCCGGCAAACCTATGGGATCGAACGCGGCGAAATCGACCTCACAACTTTTCCACATTTTTCCTTCTTTATGTTGGCTATGGGTGTCACCACGATCATCGCTGACATGGATTTTTTGCGGCCTGCCCGCGCCAATCCACAAAGGATCGCCGAAGCAATCAGCAGCTTCGGTGTTACCCACATGTTTGGTTCGCCGGCCTTGCTGAACGTTCTGGGCCGCTGGGGTGATGCCAACGGAGTCAAGCTTCCTTCCCTACGGCGTGTGCTCTCGGCTGGCGCCCCGGTAGGGGTCGACGTCATTCGCCGAATCACGGGGATGCTGGAGCCTGGCGTTCAGCTCTTTACTCCTTATGGGGCTACGGAAGCGCTACCCGTATCTTCCATTGGGAGTGACGAGATTCTCACTGACACCTATCGCGCAACCGAGGAAGGCCAGGGCGTCTGCGTAGGCCGGCCCTGCGGCGATATCGAGGTGCGCATGATCAGGATCACCGACGCAGCAATCGAGAAATGGTCTGAGGACCTCTGTCTGAGCGAAGGGGAGATCGGAGAGATCGTCGTGCGTGGCAGAGGAGTGACGCGGGAATACTACAATCGCCCCGAGTCAAACAGACTGGCGAAGATCCCTGACCCGAATAATGGGACTTTCCACCGAATGGGCGACCTGGGCTACCTAGATGAGAAGGGACGACTGTGGTTTTGTGGGCGCAAGAGTGAGCGGGTTGTCACGGATTCCGGCGTCTATTTTACAGTTCCCTGTGAGGGAGTCTTTAACACCCACAGCAGCGTTTTCAGGAGCGCACTGGTACCGGTGGTGGTCGACGGGAAGACCACTCCTGCACTCTGTGTTCAACTGGAGCGGAAAGTCAAACGAAGCGTCCGGGACCGAATTCGCGAAGAACTTCTGCAGATCGGAGCCAAATATCAGCACACACGCGCCATCAAGAAGATTCTCTTCTGTTCGGACTTTCCCGTCGATCCGCGCCATAACGCGAAGATCGGTCGCGGGAAACTCGCCGTACTTGCACAAAGGAGACTTGCGTGAAAGCTCTCGTCACGGGCGGAGGAGGTTTTCTCGGGCGCGCCATCGTTCAGCGGCTTCGCGAGCGGGGGAATGACGTCCGCACGTTTCAACGTGGGAGGTATGCCGATCTCGAATCTTTGGGCATCGAGTGCTTTCGCGGTGACCTCAGCAATGTCGACACGCTGGCGAGCGCCATCGAGGGTTGTGACGTTGTGTTTCACGTCGCTGCCAAAGTGGGAGTGTGGGGAAAGTATCGCGAATTCTATAACAGCAACGTAGTCGGAACGCGTAATGTACTCGAACTGTGTAAGCGCTACGGCGTGGCCAAGCTTGTGTATACCAGTTCGCCCAGTGTCATCTTCAGTGGGCATGATGATGGAGGCTTGAACGAGTCGGCACCCTATCCAAGGCATTACCTGAGCCCTTACCCGGAAACGAAAGCTCTCGCCGAACGATTAGTTCTTGCGGCGAACTCGCAGCAGTTCGCGACCATTGTTTTACGACCTCATATGATCTGGGGACCTGGCGATACACACATCGTGCCGCGCGTCCTCAAGCTCGCGCAGGCCGGTCGCCTGCGGCTCGTCGGTGACGGACGGAATCTCGTTGACTCTACGTACATAGACAATGCCGCTACCGCCCACGTGCTGGCCGTTGATCGGCTAGCCTGCGTGGCCCCCTGTGCGGGGAGAGCCTACTTCATCACTAATGGGGAGCCTCTGCCCATTGCCGAGTTGCTAGGGAAGATCCTTAGCGCCGCGTCTCTAACGCCGGACCTCCCCTCGATCCCTCCTTCGGTCGCTTACTCTCTCGGCGCAGTGATGGAGAGTCTTCACCGGGTGTTGCGGCTTTCGGGAGAACCGCTGATGACGCGGTTTGTGGCCCGCGAGCTTGCTACCGCTCATTGGTTCGACATCAGCGCCTCGAAGAGGGACCTCGGCTACGAACCTGCCATTTCAATTGACGAAGGAATCAATCGCCTAGCTCGTTCCTTACAACGCTCGGCGTCGGTGGCACCATGACCTACACTCCTACAGTCATTGAGAGCCTTGGTGTCTACCTACCTCCAAAGTCGGTCTCTACCGCCGAGATCCTGGGTGGTTGCAAACATGAGATCCGCATTCCCTTTGAGCACCTCACAGGTGTGCACTCTCGGCGCGTAGCCGGCGAAACCGAGTTCTCGATTGATCTAGCTGAGAAGGCCATTCTTGATTGCTTGATGCACTCTCGGTACTCTGCCTCTGACATCGACATACTGATATCCGCGAACATCTCACGCTACGACGGGGCGAATTTTCAATGCTTCTATGAGCCTTCTACTGCTGTAAGACTGAAACAGAGGCTCGGTTTCTCTAACGCCCTCGTCTTCGATATCAGTTGCGCGTGCGCAGGAATGTTCGCAGCGATCCACCTCATCGACATCATGATCCGTGCCGGGTTGGTGAAGCGAGGAATGGTCGTCAGTGGGGAATACATTACCCATCTTACTAAAACCGCCCAAAAGGAAATCGAAGACGATTTCGACCAACGGTTACCTTGCCTCACGTTGGGTGATGCCGGTGCTGCTGTCATACTCGAGGCAGCTCAATCGGAAAGCGTAGGCTTTCGCGCTATAGAGATGTTCACACGCGGTGAGTACAGTTCCTACTGCATCGCAAAGCCCACCGATCAACAACACGGTGGCGTGATTATGCATACTGACATGGTGAATCTCACAGCGGCGGGGATCAAGTACACAAGCAGCCACATTGTGGACATAACGCGGCGTCATGGTTGGCAGATTCAAAAAACGCGGCATGTTCTGATTCATCAGACTTCAAGAACCAGCATCGACGCGACAGCGCGCGAGTTGCAGCGGCGAGTCGGCCGGGCGATTTGGAGTAGAATCAACATGATTAATAATCTCGCCGAGCGGGGTAATACAGCTAGCACGACTCATTTTGTCGCCGTTAGCGATTACATTCGCGCTGGAGCGATCAGGGAAGGCGACAAAGTACTCTTTGGCATTGTTGCTTCCGGACTGACGGCCGGTGCGGCGCTATATACTTTCGACGATTTGCCGAGACGTTTGCGCTCTCCGGCACCTCGCGTTGAGACAGTCCGACCGTCTACCGCCGCCCGCCCAGGCCGCCATTTCTCTCAAGACGGATTGCCGCGAGTGCGCATCGAGGCGTTCGGAACCTATCGTTGTGCTGTCGGCGAAAGATCAAGCTCGCTGGGGCTTATGGTGCGAGCCGCCGAGAATTGCCTGCGAGCATCTTCGCGATCGGGCGACGATATCGACTTGCTGATCCAGAGCGGCGTCTATCGGAGCGACTTCATCTGCGAACCAGCAATCGCCACACTCTTGGCCGACGAACTGGGTTTCAAAGGAGCTTCAGTTGCGGGCAAAAACATATTCGCTTTCGACGTAATGAACGGCGCACTCGGCTTTCTCAACGCCTGCTTCTCCGCGGTCGCTATGCTCCAGACGGGGCGCTACCGCCGAGCAATGGTCGTCGCCGCCGAGATCGAGAACAATGCCGGATTTCCCTCGGCAGATCTGCGCGGCATTAATGAGTGCGCCTCGGCGGTTCTGCTTGCGACCAGTGAAGAAGGGAAGCAGGGCTTCGGCGGCTTCCTCTTTCGCGACTTCCTGGCGCACGTAGATTCCTTTCGGGCGCATCTCGCGCAGTCAAATGGAAAGACCTATATGTCCTTTCGCAGGACTGCGGCACTCGACTACGATTACCTCACGTGCGTTGAAGAGACGTTCCACGATTTGCTTGAGCGTGAGGGGCTTTCTCCCAATAAGCTGGCTGCAGTCCTGCCGCCGCAAATCTCCTCTAATTTCGTTGCAGCCTTGCGTCAGAGGCTGCCCGTATCACCAGACGTCGTCGTGGACGCAACTCTCGGAGATCAAGATCTGTTTACATCGTCTTTGGCATATTCGCTACAGGAACTCCGCAAAACACACCCGCCAGGCCCTGGCGATATCGGAATCATGCTCTCCGTAGGCACGGGCATCCAGACCGGTGCAGCGCTCTACTACTTCTGAGCGACGGCACGCGATGACGGTCCTCTAAGCATTCTCCTGCTGACGCCATGCCCATTGCGAAGAACCTATGCTGCGCAATTATTATGTAGTGGAAGGCTTACCGTTGATGCGGTAGAGCCGACAGTAATACGCATTTCACAGTTTTCCCTCGACCTTCTTTTTCAGCAACGCTTCTGCCTCCTCTTCCGAAAGGTTCTCAAGACTATCGAGAATTGTTGATCCTTGAAGCCCTCCCTTGTGCGTCTGCCGCTGTGGCTCTTCGATATTCACTACATCCTTACCGGTCTCGTCAGCAAGGTGAGTGGTGAGCTCAGCGATGGTCGGATAGGTCCAGAGCAAGGTTTCTGACAGACTCCGGCCTAGGTTCGTTGCGAGGCAGTTTGTAAGCTCAACGGCCATAAGGGAGCTGAATCCCAGCATACGGAAGGGCCTCCGAGGATCGATGTCTCTGGGAGATGCCTCTATCATTCCTGCCACCTGTTCGGTAAGCAGCTTCTCCAGAATTCTTCGGCGCTCTTTGGGCTCTGCTTCACGGAGTGCGCTTACAGTCGCGCTGTCCCAAATCGACTTCTTGTCTTGTGGTCCGGTATCTCCCGAGGCGAAGCTATCTACTTTACGAGCGATAGTGGCGAGGAAGTTTGCAGCACTGACGCCGTTGATCAGACGGTGATCGAAGGTCACTCCCAAGTTCGCCTTCCTGTCCTGAGTCCGACCGGTGGGCGCGCCCAGAAAAACCACGGCGATAGCAGGAGCGACCAACACGGGGGTGCCGTGTGTAATTTCTAAGCTGCTAACGTAGTTAAGGTGGAGGGGGACCTGTTCGTTGACTTGGTCTTCCCCTTCGAGCGCTTGGCTGACCCGAAGCTGGATGGTTGTAACGAAGGATATGAAATCCAAGCGATCCGCTTTAGGAACGACCGCCATCAATAGCTCGCCACCGGGCCGATGAACTGCGATTCCCAAATTCAGGTATTCGAACTGGCGGACGTCGTCGTCCCCGACCAGGACCGAGCGGAACTCTGGGTGATCGCGAGTGGCTTGAACGAGTGCATAGGCAAAAGCCTCGAAGTCAGATAAGTGAAGCTCAGGGTTCTGCCGGCCCAGGGCTTTCACCGCCGCTTCCAACCGCTGCCAATCCAATTCCCTTATCATGGTCCCTGGTACTACTAACTGAGCACTACGCTTAAGCCGAAAGTTGAACACGCGCTGGCGAGCGGGCAGGGGAAAATCCTCAAAGTCGGTGGAGCTGGTGGCCTTAACAGCTTCCTCGCTTTTAGGGGACGATCCGGACTTCACAGCCAAATAACGGTCTACGTCGGTCGGCATCAACGAGCCGCTGGCCGCCGGGATCAGCTTGATCTCGTCGTCCGAGATCGCCAATTTCCTACAGTAAGCGCGAGTGCGTGGAGGCACGAAAATGCTTGTGGGGCGTGCCAGGGACGCGGAGCCAGTGATTAAGCTCCTTTCTCCCTCGATGACAGAGGAGGCGGCTGTCTCTGGCGGGCCTGCGGGAGTGCTCGCAGACCGGGAGGGGGATGGGTTCACCGCCATACTAGCGGCACCTTCGATACGAGCGATGAGCGCACCGACTGGAACGACCTTGCGCTCCTCGACCAACCATTCCTTAAGGGTTCCTGCATAGGGCGACTCGACTTCGACATCTGCTTTGTCGGTCTCCATGATGTAGATCGGTTCATCGCGTTCGACCAACTCTCCGGGCTTCTTTAGGAGCTTCTGAATCAGCACCTCTTGCAAGCCCTCTCCTAACTGCGGAACAACTACGTCGAGAATTGGCATCAGCTATACTCCAAAGTCGAACGTATCGCCTTTATAACCTGGTCCAAGCTGGGCAACAAAGCATATTCTAGGTCCGGGTGGTAGGGTATGTGGGTGTCAGCTCGTGCTACGAGCTGAGGAGGAGCGAAAAACAACTGAAAACGCTTTGGGTCGATTGTCATTTCAGCGATCACTGCCTCTCCGAAGCCGCAGGTGCGGTTATCTTCGTGAATTAGCACGAGGCGTCCAGTCTTAGCCAACGACCGCTCAATCGTTGACCAGTCGCACGGAACGAGGGTCCTTAGATCAATGATCTCAACGCCAACGCCCTCTCGATCCATCTGAAGGGCAGCCTGTTCTGCGATCTCCACGCAATTCCCCCAGGAAACTACCGTACAATCCCTGCCCTCGCGTCGCAACGCCGCCTGTCCGAAGCGTATGGGTTGGTACTCCAGCACCGGCTTCCGAAGGCGCATCAGGTGTTTGGGGATCAAGATGAGTGACGGATCTTCACTGTGAATCGCGGTCCAAAACAGGCCAGCGGCGTCTTCGGGCGTACTGGGAACTGCCACTTGGATACCTGGCGTGTGGGCCCACCACCCATCGTTGCTCTGGCTGTGCCACTGGCCACCGGCCGGAAGGTAGGCTCCATACGGTGCATAGATCACCGCGGGGCAGGTCCATTCGCCGCAGGACCGCCATCGTAAAGTGGCCATCTGTGTCACCAACTGATGAAAACCAGGCGTGATGTAGTCGATGAACTGTATTTCGAACACTGGTCGATAGCCAGTCGCCGCCAATCCCACGGCTGTTCCGATGATGGTGGCTTCAGCGAGCGGAGCGTTGCTGACTCGGTTGGGAAATCGGGAGCTCAGACCTCTTGTCAGCCCGAAAACCCCGCCCTTCGGATCCTCGATGTCCTGTCCAAAGATCACTATGCGCCGGTATTTTTCCATTCCTGCGTGAAGGGTCTGATTGATCGCTTCGACCATCGTGGCGGGCTCCCCAGGCGTTTGGAACGGAATCGCAGGAGCGTGCACCGCCGGTCCGTAGAGATGCTCCAGCACACCAGTCGGATCGGGCGCGGGCTCGCTGGCAGCCTTCTGGTAAGTCGCGTCAATGAAGTGCTCAATCTCGACCTGCATTTGTTTGAACTCTTCCATTGTCAACAGTCGCTCTCCAATTAGAGCCTCGGCGAACAGCTTGATCGGGTCGCGGTCCATCATTTCCGCGATCTCTTCGGCGGACCGATAAACCCGGTGGTCATCGGCGCTGGTGTGTGGAGCGAGCCGATCCAAGTCGCACCAAAGAACGGTCGGACCACCCCCGGTCCGGGCCTTCTCGATGGCCTGGCCGCCTACCTCGAAAACTTCGAAGGCATTCCTGCCGTTGACCTGTGCCGCGAGTTGATGGTCAATAATCCCCAAGCGAAATGGCATCATGGTGCGCGTACGAGTGCTAATGCCGAAGCCGTTGTCTTCTAATACGAAAACAACAGGCAGCTGTTCCTGCACAGCCAAGCAGAGGGCTTCGTAGAACTCGCCCTGGCGGGTTGCAGCATCGCCGATGCTGCAAAGGACGATGGCGGACTCGCTTGCTAGTTTGATTCCCCAGGCAGCCCCAACTGCCGGAAGACACTCGGCTCCCTGGGCTGTCACGCCCGGAAAGATATTGAGCTGCCGTATAGAGCAGTGTTGCGGCATGAGACGACCTTGGGTAGTTGAATTGGAGCTGGCGAAGAAATCTCGGGCGATTTGCTCCGGCGGCACCCCGCATCCAAGATACAACGGCCTATCACGACAGTAGCCGAAAAAGTAGTCCTCAGGTAGGAGATGATATGCTAGGGCGGCTGTTGCTTCATGCCCCATTCCGGCTTCCGAAATCCATCCTTTCCCCTGACGCATTAGGATCGCCTCACGGCGGTCACATGCCCGAGAGATAAGCATCAGGCGCAAGAACTCTTGGGTCGGCAATCGGCTGTTTTCAGCAGGTGCGATTGGCTGATCTGCTCTACCCTTCATGATCCATCTCCATGTACTGTGCTCATAAACCGGCCGCAGATTAGGTTCTCGTTAAGCTCGACTTGTCCTTGCCAAGAGAATGAAGGACCGATCCAACCTGGCCTCGAATAGATTGCTTGGCACTTTTATCTGGCCTCCTGTCTTGAGTTCTTGGGCATACTTCCATACAGCCACCGGGATAAGGTTCTTTGCGTGGTTTCGCCGGGCAGAATATTGGAATCACGATGGGGAAACGGTTCGCCGGCGAACCGCACGCAAAGAACCAGTTGGACTAGACCGCGGCCGGATTATATGGGCGTTGAATCGGAGTTGCAATCTCGTCGCATGAGAACGGCAAGCGTTGGTGGTCGGTGGTTGAAGAGTGGTCGATTCGAATTCAGTAGTTGGGAAGAGGGAAAGCACTGGGGTCCTACGAATGACATTTATTGGGGAGCAGAACGGAGTCTGACAAGCAGACTGCCACGAATTGACGGGCTTGAGCAATACCTCATCAACGCCTCCCGTCTTCGCCTCCTCTGTCACCTAGAGCGCACTGATAATAAAAAAGAGACAGAACGCCAGGCGATTTCCTGGATGTTAGACCGCGCTGCGAGGCGCACCTCTATAGCCGCTAAAGGAGAAACGTTATAGGTTCCCCGCACGCTCGTGGGCCGATCGCGCGCGACGATCTCAATCTATTCAGTCAGCTTCTAGTTTCTGACGCGTTCATGAGAAACTCGACAGCTTGAAGCGCAGAGCTCACGGTACAGCTTTTGTCAATGCAGGCCCACTGTCCACCGGATGGCCCAATCCATACTCCTGAGTCTGGATCAATAGCGATACAGCGCATCTCATACTCGAATACTTCCCAGGGCTCTCCCGCGATAACCACGATTCCCGCGTCAGTTTCTACACCCTGGCCCCTAAGCACTTGCTGAATGTGCGCCTTGCTTTCAGACTGGTTCGACATAAGAGAATAGGGGAGGCTTACCGCAATGTTACTCTCGTGGGGATGTCACGACGCACACGGTTCACCTCCCTTTTCCAAGTTGCTAAAGGAGAGACCCCAGAACTTGTCGGGGTGCAGCGAGCAACGATCTCGCTAACGAGACGCATCAGCCTGTGTCCCTCGCTCCACT
>WNFR01000442.1_pt1 | contig 41736 bp, 35 predicted proteins | sample 5400221 | NCBI WGS metagenome assembly WNFR01 (sample SAMN13153357, study PRJNA577476) | soil metagenome | isolation source: 40 cm soil under Madrone tree | place: USA:California | collected 2016-06-14 | reverse complement strand
TGACCCCCGCAACCTGCGCCTGTTCGTCGACGGCCAGGAGCAACCGATCAACGTCATCGCTAAAGGCGTTTTCGATTCGTCGTCGGCCATCGAGTTCTACGGCATAGGTGTCGACTCGGCGTCCACCGATGAGCATGTCTACTGGCTTACGGCAGGTTCCCAGGCAGGCCAGCGGATTCAGTCGATTTCGGCGTCCGCGAACTCGGGCGGCGCCCAGAGCTTCCTCTCGACCGCTGAGTTGAAGCAGAGGACGGTTTACTTCTCGGGGTTGCGCAACGGCGACAAGGAGAACTTCTTTGGAGCGGTCATCGCGCGCGATCCGGTGGATCAGGCGTTGACGCTTCAACACGTCGATACAGCCTCCACAAGCGGTGCGATGCTCGAAGTCGCCTTGCAGGGCGTAACGCTTCCGGGCCATCGCGTCGAAGTGCAGATCAACGGCACGCGCGCCGGTGAAGTCGCCTTCAACGGCCAGGACGAAGGCATAGCGCGCTTGTCCATCGCACAATCGCTACTCAAGGAAGGCGCGAACATCGTGCGGCTTGTGCCGCTTGGCGGGCCGGCCGATGTGAGCCTCGTAGACTATCTGCGGGTGACCTATTGGCACACTTTCGTCGCCGATAACAACCAGTTGCGATTCAATGCGTCGTCGAAGCAGGTGGTTAGCATTGACGGCTTCACGAGTTCGGCCATCCGCGTGCTCGACGTGACCAACCCGAATGCGCCACAGGAGATGCTGGGCGCGATCAGGCCGGGCAAGTCAGGCTACTCGGTGACACTCGGCGTGCAGGGCTCGGGCTTGCGCACGCTGCTGGCGCTGACCAACGACACGGCCCAGCGCGCAGCTAACATAACGCTTGATCAGCCGTCGTCCTGGCGGCAATCAAACAACGCGGCAAACCTCGTGATCTTCACTCGTCGTGAATTCATGATGGCGCTTGAACCGCTCAAGACGCTGCGCCAGAGTCAGGGCTACAAGGTGGCGGTCGTTGACATCGAGGACGTCTACGACGAGTTCAGCTACGGCAACAAGACGCCGCGGGCGATCAAGGATTTCCTCGCCTACGCCCGCGGTAATTGGAAGACGCCGCCGAGCTTTGTAATACTCGCGGGCGACGCGAGCTTCGATCCGAAGAACTATCTCGGGTTCGGTGCGAACGACCTGGTGCCGACCAGGTTGATTGACACGCAGTTGATGGAGACCGCCAGTGACGACTGGCTGGCCGATCTCAACGGCGACGGGTTGGCCGAGATGTCAGTGGGCCGCTTGCCCATTCGGTCGCAGCGCGAAGCCGCCGGCATTGTAGCCAAGATCGTCCGCTACGATCGGGGTTCGCGATCTGAGGGAGTGCTGCTGGTCGCCGACGATAGCCTGGACGGACTGGATTTTGAAGCGTCAACCGCGGAGTTGCGCAGCGTAATCCCGGCCGATCAGCGCGTCGAGCAAATCAATCGCGGCGGTCTCGATCCGGCGACGGCAAAGATGCGTTTGCTGGACGCCATCAATCGCGGGCAAAAGATCATCAACTATGACGGTCACGGCAACGTGGACGCCTGGCGCGCCGGTCTGTTGACGGCTGAGGATGCCAACGAATTGAGCAACGGGGACAGTCTGTCGTTGTTTCTGATGATGACGTGTCTGAATGGTTACTTCCACGACGCGCAACTCGACAGCCTGGCTGAATCGCTGCTGCGCGCCGAAAAAGGCGGCGCCGTTGCGGTCTGGGCGTCGTCGGGAATGACCTTGCCCAGCGATCAGGGAGTGATGGATATGGAGATGTTCCGGCGGCTGTTCGATGCGAACGGTTCGCGGACCCTGGGAGAGGCCGCTTTGCAAGCCAAGGCAAAAGGGCTGAACAAAGACGCTCGTCTCACGTGGATATTGTTTGGCGATCCGACGACCAGGATAAGGTGAGTCAACGAGTGAGCAAGGTTCAAAACAAGAACGATCATGGGGGCGTCGGTGTCGAAATCAAACTTACCTCGTCCGAAGATTGAGGCCGCTTCGAAGGACGAGTTTGAGAGCCAGGCGTGGGGCGAGAGCATGTGCTTTACATCATACGGAGTGCGCGTTGGCATTCGTGTGAACCGGGAAGGCGTGCTTGACCGGATTCTGCCGCACCTGCCTCCGGGGTGGAGACGCTCGCGATCACTCAACGTGGGTCGAATGTATTCGTTTGTGATCGGAGCCAAAGGACAGGCCGGCAAACTTCGTCGTCTCAATCTGGTGTACGCGGATGACAGCCGAATCGCCGGGACGCCGAAGCTACATCAGGCAACCGACGCGTTTGAATCAGACTTGCAGCTTTTTGTAGCCGAGACTGCGCCGCGCCGGGTCTTCGTCCATGCAGGGGTCGTCGCTTTGCGAGGAAGGGCGATAGTCATACCCGGCCGAAGCTTCAGCGGAAAAACCAGCCTGGTCGCCGCGCTGGTGAAGGCCGGAGCCACTTATTACTCAGATGAATACGCGGTGCTCGACGAACGCGGGCGTGTGCATCATTACGCAAGGCCTTTGTCAATACGAGGGAACGGTCATCTGAAGAAACCAAAGAAGTATCAGGTAGAGACACTGGGCGGACGTTCCGGAGTCAAACCTCTGCCGGTTGGAATGGTGGTAGTGAGCAAGTACGAACCGGGGGCCCGGTGGCGTCCGCGCAGGCTCTCAGAGGGCGAGGGCGCGCTCGAGTTGATGGCCAACACGGTTTCCGCGCGCCGGCAGCCCGAGGCGATGCTCGAAGCTATTCGTGGGGTGGTCTCACTGGCTCCGGTTTTGAAGGGGACCAGAGGCGAGGCGCGGCAGGTAGTTGATTTCATCTTCGAGAGGTTTGCTCGTTCCTAATTTCATTTCTGTTGACAAAAGTTTGGCGTGAATAGTATAACCCGGGACAGTGAACCTCGTCGTTGACCGGTCGCTGCAGGGAACTGGAGCTAAGAATGAAAAGAGAAAAACAGCAGTTGATACCAGAAGCGCGAAGAGTAGGTCTTGTGGTGCAAGAACTGTCGGGCGAAGTGCTGGTTTACGATCGTGAACGGAACAAGGCTCACTGTCTCAACTCGACCGCGGCTCGTGTATGGGGGTACTGCGACGGCAAGACGTCAATAGCACAGATAGCTCGCGCGATTGAGGGAGAAATCAATGCTCCGGTAGACGAGGATATAATCTGGCTCGCCGTCGAGCAGCTAAGCAAGACCCGCCTTCTCCAGGAAGGCGCAAAACTTCCCGACCACAAATCCGGTCTATCGAGGCGCGAGGTTATGAAGCGGATCGGGCTGGCCGCGGCAGTGGCCTTGCCGGTGGTGACCTCAATCATCGCTCCTTCAGCCGCGCAAGCGGCGAATTGCATTCCGTCGGGCGGGGCTTGCACAGCAAGTGCGCAGTGCTGCTCTCAACTGTGCAATGTCACCACGTGCGCGTAGGCACTCGTCTTTTGCGTAGCATTTAAGTGCAGAGATCACGCATTACGATCGCGACTGCAATAGAAACGCTGACGACTCTCTCGCACGAGAACTGCGCTCGTGGTACGAGATAGCGAAGCAAAGATATAAACAAGCAGGCGATCTCTTTCTCCACTCAACTAACGGCCCGAAAGCGTGAGCTACACAAGAGCCAATCAGCGGCGGTCGCCGCGCCCGCTCTGGGTTGCTCCAGCGACAATAGTGATTGCGCTACTGGCTTACTCGCAAGCAGTAGCTTATTTCGGAAACGAATCCTTTCATTTGCTCGCCGCCCAACTGATCAACGCTGGAAAGAGACCCTACCTGGATTTCTTCTATCAGCACCCGCCTTTGTTCATCTACCTGAATGCCGCCTGGATGCGAATCTTTGGCGAGAACTGGCGTAGCGCTCACGTCTTGTCGGCGCTTCTCACTGGCGGCTCCATCGTCGTCGTTGTCAACTATGTCTACTCCGGATTGAGCGACACAGGCCGGCGGCTGGGAATTTCCATCACCGCCGCGGCGCTGCTGGGTCTCAACTTCTATGTGCTGAGCTATGGGACGGTGGCGCTCCCGTTTGGACTTTGCCTGTTCCTGACAGTAGCTTCGTTTCGTCTGACGGTGGCGGCGGTTCATAAACCTGGAACGTTGCTCCCGTTCCTGGCGGGCCTGGGAGCCGGCGCAGCGGCGGCCTCTTCGCTTCTGACCGCTCCGGTGTTGGTGGTTTTGGTAGTGTGGCTTGCACGGTACGATCAGGCAGGCGACCGGGGAAGAAAGTGTTTGAGTTTCGTTGGTGGGGCCGTGCTTCCATTGCTGCCGCTGATATGGCTGGGCCTGCTGGCGCCACGGCAGGTCTTCTTCGACCTCGTCGAATATCATCTCTTCCATCGCGTGGGGTCGGAGGGGAATATGATCCGTTGGAACTTAAGGGAGATCTTCGATTGGTTCGGGTCTATTCAGGGTTTCGTGTTGGTGGTGCTGGCAGCGGTCGGGTTGTTGTTCACTTCGAGACGACAAGAACTGAACAGAGAGCGAAGATCCGAGTCTTATCTCTGCGCATGGTTGACGGTTGTGCTTAGCGTGTACCTGGCGATTCCCAGACCCACGTTCTCTTTCTACTTCGTCCTGTTGACGCCGTTTGTCTGCGTTCTCGCGGCAACCGGGCTTCACGCCATCGGCACATCGGGTTGGTTCTCGGGACGAAGAATCCTGGCGATATCAGCGCTGGTTGTTTTGTATTCCATAGGTCTCGGATGGCAGGTGTACAAAATGCGGCGTGAGATCTTCTATGCTGATCACAAAACAATGGAAGTCATCGCGAGAGAGGTAAACCAGGTTACCCCCGGCGACGGGTGGGTGTTGGCGTTCGAGCAAGTCTATTTTGAAGCTCGACAATTGCCGCCGCCTGGTTTGGAGAACGCCTTCAATCCGTATTCTCGCCGGGACGAATGGCTGGCGGCAAACCGCTTCGCGACCGTCTGTATGATGGCAAACGACCCTCGCGTGAAGACGCTTAACCTGTTCGGCCGCTACGCGAAGAACAAGGAGATCACCAGTGAGAACTTCACGGTGTACATATTCTGGGACAGGATCGCCATGCCGACTGAGCCTCCGTAGAAACCATCCGTGGTTCTATTCGTTGACAACTCGAAAGCTCGACAGTATGCTTTGTGCGCTCCCGGTATTCGACAGATTGACAAGTGAATACCGCAGGAAGTGCAGGGTGACGCAAGAGTGGGTCATTTGAAGCGTAGTTCGAATCCCACCACAAAGGCGCGTACGCGCGCGAAAGCCAGAACATTACACGCATACAACTGATCCTGTGCACGTGCCTTTATCCGTCGCTCTGGAGCCGAGCATGCGTTGCCTCGATACGAGACGAGTAGCAAAAGTTCCGTTGAAAGTGCTGCTGCCGCACGCTGCGGCTTCCCTTTTGGGCTTAACATATCCGGGCGAAGCCTGCCCGGATCGCAGCCGCCCCTGGTCAGGTCAGTTGTAAGGTCCCTCGCAGGCTGCTGAAAAAGCGCGCTCGCCACTACAAGACACAAACACACGAGGCTGCACCAAGTCAGTGAATCCTGTTCCGTTAGTCAAACACTTTGTTCTTCGAAGGCTTCATGGTTCTTAAGCTGAATCTCAACAAGCTGCGCGGAAGGCTGGCCCTCGCGATATTGGCGCTCGCCGGCAGCTCGCTGCTGGTCGTGCTCATTATATCGATGTTCGTCATTGGCACGCTTGCCGATGATCGTCTCCTGGTGACGCGTGACACGCTTCAAGTCCCGGTCGGGCACTTCCCCAACTCCGCTCGATTGAACGCTCGAATGGCATCCGCCGAGCTCTCCGAGAGTGATCGCGATCTGGCGAACGCCAAAGCCCATGCGCGGCGCGCGGTCGATCTGTCGCCACACGACTACCGCTTCAGGATCACGCTGGCCTCAATCGAAGAAGCAGAAGGCGATCGTTCAGCCGCGGAGGCGTCACTCGAAGCCGCGAGAGCGCTAGCTCCCAACTATTGGGATGTCCACTACCGGCTGGGGAACCTCCTGGTCAGAGAGGGCAAACTGGCCCAGTCGCTGGACGAGTTCCGAATTGCCGTGGCCGCCAACAACGCGCTCTTGCCTGGCACGCTCGATCTTTTGTGGCGCGCCTCGCGCGGAGATGTCAACGCGTTCCAAACCGCAACCGGAACCAGTCCGAAAGCCAGGCTCACTCTCGCGCAGTTTCTGCTGAGAGTGTCGCGGCCGGCGGAAGCGGAGAGCGTCTTCGGGAGCATCGACCGCGAGGGCCGCCTCGCTGCTTCAACGGAAACTGCGGCTTTTTTGAATGCGCTCATCGCCGCCGGGGAGTTAGGCCCGGCGCGGGACTTCTGGAGCGATCTGGCAGGCGCCGACAGCCAATCGATGCTTGTGTGGAACGGCGGTTTCGAAAGGGAACTCTTGAGGAATTTCGCTCAGTTCGACTGGTTATTCGGCCGAAGCGAGTACGCGCGCTTAACTATAGACGCCGCCGTGGCTCATAGTGGCTCGCGATCGCTGAAGATAGAATTTGCCGGGCGGGACACGACGCAACTCGACAACGAGATCAAGCAACTGGTGCCTGTTCGGTCGGGGGCGCGATACACACTTGAGTGTTATGCGAAAACGAGCGAGCTGGAAACACCTGAAGGTCCGCGAGTAGTGGTGGCGAATAGCGCTTCGCCGGCCTGGATAGCGGCTTCCGAGCCGGTAGCTGGAGGCTCCGGCGATTGGCGGCGGCTTGTGGTCGATTTTGTGGCGCCTCAAAGCGTGAGCGGCGGGATGTCAGCGGTTTTCATCTCAATAAAACGCAAGCCCAAATTCAGCTATGACGAACCGACCCGCGGCACGGTGTGGTTCGACGATTTCTCGCTAAAGGAACAGTAGTAACTGACAGGCGTCGGGTGTTATAATTCGTGCCCGTCACCCAGACCGGACAATAACCGCGGATGTTTCTCCCGGTCGAGATACTCAAAGCGCTGCGCACGGCGCTCGTTTCGCAATAGGAGTATGTTCATGATCAACCGAACCAGGACGACGCAGCCAATCCTTATCGGAGCAGCAATCCTGTTCCTTGTCATTGCGTTTGCGCCCGCCAGCGCACAGACTCGCCCGCAGCAGCCGAAGATTCAACCGCCACCGCAAACGGGTGCCGAACCCAGCACAACACCGACGATCATCGTTGCGCCTGATCAGGACTACCGCATCGGAGCCCGCGATGTTATAGAGGTTCGAATAGAAGACGCAAACGAGTTGTCAAACACCTATCAGATCACCGCCGACGGCACATTCATGATGCCGTATCTGAAACGGGTGAAGGCGGAAGGCAAGACACCCGAGGAACTGTCCCAGTTTATTTCTGACGCACTGCGCGGCCGCTACCTCAAAGACCCGCAGGTTCTTGTCGTAGTGAAGCAGTATTACAGCCGCACGTTCTTCATACAGGGCGCGGTTAAGAAGCCAGGCGTTTATCAGATGGAAGGCCATCCGTCGCTGTTGAAGCTTCTCAGCGTCGCAGGCGGGCTCGCCGAAAACCACGGCTCCGCGGCATTCATCATTCGCGAAGTGAAAAACAACAAGAAGGCCAACTCGCCTGCTGATGCAAATGGAGGAAACAAACCCGCCTCGGCCCTTGTGGCTAATCAAACGGGTCAGACTTCCAGTCCCGGTGAAGAAGAGATGCCGGAGTACACGCTTATGACGGTGAACATCAGCGGGTTGTATAAAGGACGCTTTGATCAGAACGCGTTTGTCGAGCCCGGTGACATCGTGAACATACCGCAAGCCGATGTGTTCTTCGTCGCAGGAGAAGTGAATGCGCCCGGATCGTTCCCGCTGAGCGAAGGCACCACGCTTCGACAAGCAATTGCTCTGTCACAGGGCACTACTCTTAACGCGGCGCTCGGCAGCGGCGTGATCTTCCGGACGGATGCACAAACGGGCAAACGCCTGGAGATCCCCGTCAACGTCGGCGCGGTGATGAAGGCCAAGAAAGAAGACATTCCCATCCTTGCGAATGACATAGTCATAGTTCCAAACAGCCGGAGCAAGACAATCGGTAACTCAATACTAAAGGCCGTCGGAATGGGCGCCGCACAACGAGGGGTCATTTTCTGAGTTAACAGACCTTTGCGCTGTCTGCTGTAGAGGGTGTGGCATAGACTTTAGTCTGTGTCTGGAGATCGGCTCGCAGTCGGTTACCCGGACACAGACTGTTACTCGGACACAGACTAAGGTCTATGCTGCCTCGTTTCCGCGAGAGAGCAGGAGCACGACGAATGCCGGACGAAAAATCTGAGCTGGAAAATATCCCGCGCCAAACAATCGAAATAGCCGCGCGCGAGACGTCAGGGGTAAGACCTCACTATCCCAACTCATATGGCTACGGTTACGGCACCGGCGGGGATGACCAAAAGATTCATTTGCGCGAGTTGTGGCGCACGGTGCGAAAGCGCAAATGGCTGATCGCCACCATCACCATCATCATCACCACCCTTGTAACGATTGACATGTATCGCACCAAAAACACCTACCAGGCCTCGACGCTGATCGAGATTGGTAAGGACATGACAACGCTGGGCAGGCCGGGGAGCATTTACGGCGACGATTACGACCCGTTCTACATGGTCAACATCAAGACGAAGATGCTGATGGTCAAGAGCCACTCGTTGCTTGAAGCCGTGGTCACCGATAAGCATCTCGATCAGGATCCCAAATTTTTTCAGGCAGCAGGGAAGAAATCACTTTGGCAAGCGCTGAGGACCATGGGCGGCAAGGTAGGCATAAAGGACCAGGACTCAACCGACCAAGCCAACGCCGACGCTCAGATCGCCGCGACGATTCCTGCCGGACCAGACGCCACAGAAGAAGAGAAGAAGCGGCTCGAGAGCTGTATCGGAGTGCTGGATGCCAACCTGTCAGTTGAGCCGGTGAAGGAGACGCGCGCGCTCAGGATATCCTTCACGCACACCGACCCTAAGATTGCCGCGGAAGTTACCAATGCGGTTGCCAATACCTTCCTCGACCGCAACTTTGAAAACAAGACCGAGAAATTTCGTGGCGCCGCCAAGTGGCTCGATGAATCGACGCGCAAGCTGAAGGCTAAAGTAGAGGAAGCCGACCAGGCGCTGACGAACTACACGCGGCAGCACGGGATCTTCGCCACCGACAAAGACGGCACTCTGACCACCGCGAAACTATCGAGCTTGCACGCACAGTTGCTTCGGGCACAATCGGACCGAATGCTCAAGCAGTCGCTCTATGAAGAGGTGAAAGAGCATCGCGTCGAAAAGCTGCCGGAAGCCTACGCCGATATGCTTTTCAAGACCGCTCCAAAGGTAGCCGATCTTCAAAGGCAACTGAGCGATCTCCAGACGCAGCTTGCCGAGTTGAGCGCGAAGTACGGATCTGATAACCCGAAGGTCGTGGAGACGCAACTGAAGATCTCGGCGATCAAAGGTCAGATTGCCGAGAGCGGCAAGTCGCTTGAAGAGAAAGTCAAGAACGAATACGAGCGCGCCGTTCGTGACGAGGACATGCTAAAGGCGGCGCTTGGGCAGGCGAAGGGCGAAGCCATACAGCAGAACCAGGACGCCATCCAGTACAACCTGCTCAAGGGTGATGTCGATACCAACAAAACGCTCTACCAGGACTTTCTAAACAAGAGTAACCAGGCGCAGGCACAGGTTGTGGAACAGCAGAACAACCTGCGGGTGATCGAGCCTGCTCAAGTGCCGGGCTTCCCGGTTGGCCCAAGAAGGATGTTCACGATTCTGGTCGGGCTTCTGCTTAGCACGGGGGCGGGGGTTGGTCTTGCGTTCCTGCTCGACTACCTCGACAACACCATCAAGACCGTCGAGGACGTCAGCCGCTATGCGCAACTGCCCGCCCTGAGTGTTGTGCCGGCGGTGACTGGGAACTCCCGCCGCGGGCTGGCGGCGAAGGGTAGAAGAGCGCTCGGAAACGGCAGCTCGAGGCACGCTGAATCCGAGGCCGCATTCCAACTGGCGACGCTCGATAATCAATCGTCGGCGGCTGAGGCTTATCGCGTTCTTAGAACATCGGTGCTGTTGTCTGCTGCCGGGCGGCCGCCCAAGACGATACTCATCACCAGCGGACAACCCGGTGAAGGCAAGACCACAACCGTCGTCAACACCGCGATATCGCTCGCTCAAATGGGCGCGTCGGTGCTGATAATTGATTGTGATCTGCGCCGCCCGACGACACACAAAGTGCTCGGTGTGGATCACGCCCAGGGCCTGTCGACTTACCTCTCGCGGGAGGTACCGCTCGATCAACTGATTCAGAAGCTGCCGATCGCTAATCTGTCTCTGTTGCCGTGCGGTCCTGTCCCTCCGAACCCGGCGGAGCTGATAATCTCTGAAAAGATGAAGGACATGCTGCACGAGCTGGCCGGGCGATATGATCACATACTGATAGACTCGCCGCCGTTAATCAACGTGACCGACCCGGTGATCCTGTCTACGATGGTGGACGGAGTGATACTGGTAGTGCACGGCGGCAAGAGCACACGTGACGTCGTGCGTCGCGCGCGCCAGGAGCTCTCGACCGTGGGAGCGAAGATTTTCGGCGTGGTGCTCAACAACGTGGACCTGCGCCGTGATGGATACGACAACTACTACTACTACCGCTACTACTCAGGCTACGGACAGGACGGCTCGAAGAATCAAAACGTCGGAGCAGGTACGCCGTAGTATGAATCCCAAACAAAACCAGAGCGGCGTCGTTGCCGCGCTTGAGAGTCCGACGAGATGAGTAGCGAAGTCCGGCTGCTTGACGGCTGCAAGATTCCGGCAGTTCGCCTTTACGAGTTGCCCCTCATCCGAGATCCGCGCGGGAGTCTTTCCTACGCCCAGTATGACGAGACGTTGCCCTTCCTGCCCAGGCGGTATTTCATCGTCTTCGACGTCGGCGAAGGGCAGACGCGAGGCGGGCACGCGCACCGCACCGTCCATCAGCTTCTGATTTGCGTGAAGGGTTCGTGCCAGGTTTCACTCGACGACGGTAAGATTCGCGATCAGATCTCGCTCGACAGACCCGAAGTCGCCCTCTACATACCTCCGAAGATCTGGGCCACCCAGCAACGATTTTCCCGCGACGGGGTGCTCATGGTGCTTGCCTCTGAGGTGTACGATCCGGACGAGTACATAAGAGACTACGACGAACTGTTAGTGACCGACGACGGACGACCGAAGACAGGCGACCGACCTTTGACTTCTGACCACTGACCACTACCATCAATGAGCCGCGAAGTCACCTTCCTCGATCTACGAGCTACCTATCTCGAAATCAAAGATGAGCTGGACGCTGCTTACCAGCGAGTCATGAACTCGGGCTGGTACATTCTGGGAGAAGAGGTCACTGCCTTTGAAAGAGAGTTCGCGGAGTACTGCGGAACAAAGCATTGCGTCGGCGTCGCAAACGGGCTCGAAGCCTTGCAGTTGATCCTTCGATCTTATGGGATCGGAGCAGACGACGAGGTGATCGTTCCGGCCAATACGTACATCGCGACTTGGCTTGCTGTATCCAACGCCGGGGCAACGGTGGTCCCGGTCGAGCCTGACCAAAGAACATTCAATCTCGATCCTCGGCGCATCGAAGCGGCGATCACTCCGAAGACCAGGGCTATTCTGCCCGTGCACCTCTATGGCCAGCCCGCGGACATGGACCCGATCAATGACATTGCGCGAAGGCACGGCTTGAAAGTGATCGAAGACGCAGCGCAGGCGCACGGAGCGCGTTACCGAGATCACCGAGTTGGCAGCCTTGGCGATGCCGCGGGCTGGAGCTTCTACCCTACGAAAAACCTGGGCGCGTATGGCGACGCGGGCGCGGTGACGACTGATGATGATGAGTTAGCTGATCATGTGCGCCTGCTTCGCAACTATGGATCGAAGAGCAAGTATTACAATTCCGAGAAAGGCATCAACAGCCGGCTTGACGAGCTGCAAGCGGCATTGCTGCGGGTGAGGCTCAAGCACCTGGACGAATGGAACAGCCGCCGCGCGCGAATTGCCGCGAAGTATCTTGAAGATCTCCGGGAAACCGACCTGATGTTGCCGGGTGTGTGTGAAGGATCTGACCCGGTATGGCATTTGTTTGTGGTGCGGAGCAATCGTCGCGATGAGCTTCAGCGGTATCTCAAGAGCCGGGACGTAAACACGTTGATTCACTATCCGGTGCCGCCGCATTTGCAGAAGGCATACAAGGATTCGAGCCTTCCCGGCGCATACCCGATTGCCGAAGCGATTCACCGAGAGGCGTTGAGCCTGCCGATGGGTCCGCACCTGAGTGAGGCCGCAGCAAACCGAGTTACTCAATCGATCCAGTCTTTCTACGTCTAGCTCGCCGAGACGTGACCGGCAGCAGTCCTGGAACAATGAGGTTTATGGTCGCCGTACCGAGAGCGCAGAAGTTTATTAGCGCCGTCGATCCGATAGTCGTGTCGTCAGGAGTGGCGCGTGTAATTGCAACTATCGCGAGTCCGATTAGTGCCGTATTCATTATTCACTTTCTCTCCCTGCCGGAACAGGGTTATTGGTATACGTTCCTGGGTCTCGTGACCATTGTCAACTATGCAGAGTTGGGGATGGGTCAGGTGATCCTGCAATTTGCCGCATACGAATGGGGCGAATTCAGCAGTGCGAGTCAGACATTTGAATCGGATAACGGGCGCAGGCTCAAAAGCATATTCCGGATTGCGCTCTTGTTTGGCGGACTTACAGCTTTAATTGGGTTGATGACCGCCCTGCCTCTTGGTTATTTCATCCTGTCCAGCCGAGGTGGCAACCAAGACATTCACTGGCTAGGGCCCTGGGTGTTTGTCTCTCTAGTAGCTCCGTTGAACTTGGCGCTAGTGTTTATCAATGCCTTTCTGGAAGGTTGTCAGATGATCGTTGCAGCCAATTTGCGGAGGGCCGCACAGGCTGTCGCGCAGGTAGCAGGCGCATTTCTCATCTTTGCTTTAGGCGGAAAATTATGGGCACTAGGTGCCGGTCAGTTTGCCAGCTTCGGCATTGGCCTACTTTGGATTGTGTTGACACAGCGTAGTTTTCTGAGGAGTTTGATCAAGGGGTTCTTGAACAATAAGCAGGTTTCATGGCGTGATGAGATATGGCCCTTGCAGTGGCGATATGCGGCGGGCTGGGCTACCGGGCCACTGATTTATGGTTTGTTTAGTCCCTTGATATTCGCCTTGGTCGGTTCAGAAGCGGCGGGGCGGTTTGGCTTCACCTTTGCTATCGTGGGTGTGGTGCTTGCTTACTCACAAGTTTGGATCGGCTCTCGGGCGGCCGTATTTACAAAATTGAATGCCGGGGCGAACTGGGGAGAGCTAACAGATCTGTTTGGAAAGAGCGTCAAGCAAGGTGTCTTGACATACTTGGCGGGTGGCGCGGTACTGCTTGTAGGAATTCGCTTCCTGAATAGCATGTTTCCGTCGCTTGCCGGTCGATTCTTGGATCTCTCCTCAACCCTGCTGCTGTTAGCCGCGGGAAGCGTTACACTATTGATTTTTTCGATCATGTTTTTCGTGCGGAGCTTCAAGGAAGAGCCGTTTGTAAGAATGGCTTGGATTGGCGCAATCCTCATGGTGGTCCTTTTGCCGTTAGGTATCTTTCTCTTTCAGACCACCGGCGCTTCCGGGGCCTATCTCGTCTCGCAATTAACGGTGCTCCCAATTGCTTACCAAATCTATGAAAGTTACCGCAAGCGGATACCGTACCAGTCCGGTCAACCAGCGGGATCCGTCGGCCACGTCTGAAGCGCTTAGGTGCTAAGTGGATTTATGATCAAAAATAGGGCCAAAGCAATTCTCCAAATCTTAAACAGTTTACTGCTTCAACCTCGACAGAGCCTTGGGGTGTTATGGGGGTTGCCATTCACCGCTCAGGGTTTTGAATATGGCAAAAGATGGCGCGCTTGCTCTGGCGAACAAAGTTTGTCTTCCGTCAGTAGTATGGAGACTCAATGCAATTCTTCAAATCCACTGAGGGCGTATTTTGATTCCTACGTAGAGGGTAGAGGTATTTGGAAGTGGCTTCACTATTTCGATATCTACCACCGTCACTTTAGTAAGTTCATAGGGCGAGAGGTACGCGTCCTTGAAATAGGAGTATATAGCGGAGGAAGCCTCAAAATGTGGAGGCAGTACTTCGGTCAGCATTGTCTTGTCTATGGTGTAGATATAGAAGAAGCGTGCAGAGTATATGAAGATGATCGGACGAAGGTTTTTGTGGGCGACCAGTCAGATCGCAGCTTCTGGAAAGTCGTCAAGACACAAGTCCCTATGGTTGACATTGTAATCGATGACGGGGGTCATCAGGCTAAACAACAAATCGTGACACTAGAGGAGATGCTTCCTCATATCCGTCCTGGCGGGCTTTATTTATGCGAGGATGTGCACGGAGACGGTAACCAGTTCAACTCTTATATCAATGGACTCGCTGCCCACCTTAATGCTTTTGGGATGGGATCAAACGACAAAACAAATGGAATCGCTTACAGTCCAACGCCATTTCAAAATGAGATTCATTCAATACATCTATATCCTTTTGTGACAGTCATTGAGAAAACTGATAGCCATGTTGATCAATTCGTGGCTCCGAAACATGGAACTGAGTGGCAACCATTTCTATGAGATGGCGCCACATCCAAAAGAGCGATCTAAGAAGCGCATGCTCGAGAGCGCGCGAAGCTGATTTCGCGTCGTTTCTCCCAGTTCTTTCAGGATGGCGCTACGGCGCGTGATCGATGTTACAACAGGTACTCAGAGCCTTGAGGCACCCTGGCCGCGTCGGCGTCAGAGCGAGACGAGTGACTAGATACGCTAGAAGATTCGGTGTTTTGCGCGGTATCAGAGTGCTGTACAAGATGCTCGGTTCCAAAGGGCCGCCGATCTCTGTGACGATCCCACAGTCGAAGACGCCGATTATCTTCCGGCCGGGCACGTCGGACGTTTCCGTGTTTGAGCAAGTCTTTGTGTGGGATGATTACGGGTTGCCGTTCAAACTGGACCCGAACCTGATTATTGACGGAGGGGCGAATGTTGGCTACGCATCGGTCTACTTCGCTAACCGATATCCCAGAGCTCAGATTGTTGCAGTCGAGCCGGACGACTCCAATTTTGAAATGCTTTTGGAAAACACGTCTGGCTATTCGAACGTCTCTCCGATTCAAGCCGGGATCTGGCACGAAGCGGCCTCCTTGAGAATCGAGAACCCAAATGATGACAAGTCGATGTTTCGAATCGCAGAATCTGACACACAGGGAGGAGGCATCAGCTCGGTCACTATCCGAGACATCATGGCACGATGGAACGCGACCGAAATAGATATTCTTAAACTCGATATCGAGGGTGCTGAGAGGGAAGTCTTCTCGCTCGACTATGAGGATTGGCTTGGTCGAGTCAAACTGCTCATCATTGAATTGCATGATAGGTACAAACCCGGTTGCACGACATCTTTCTACGCGGCCGTTTCGAAGTTTCACTTCAAAGAATCCCAAAGGGGCGAGCATGTCATTCTTGTGAGGGATCAGAACTCCCGGGAGACGATGCACTCGTAAGCGCCTATGCCCAACTTGTTATTACTATCGTCCGTCGAAATTGGTATTGCCACGAAGAACCGATGGAAAGACCTCGCGACAACTCTATCCGCGATTGCGGAGTTCGGCTTGGGAGGCCTCAGGGTATTGATCCTTGACGATGACTCGGATGCGAGTTGTCCTTATGAAGTGCGCTCACTGTGCGAGGGAGCAGAGATAAGACGGTTCTCCGAAAGCACTGGTTACATCGTTCGCCGCAATCAACTGGCTCGGGAGATGAAGGCGAAATACTACCTCAGTTTCGATGATGATTCCTTCCCCGTAGGCGGATCGCTTAAGGCGGCTATTGAGTTCGCGGAGTCTCGAGACGATCTATTTGGCCTGAGCTTTCCGGTCTATAACCCGACCAGCGACCAACATCAGGTGAAATCAATTCAAGCCGAGCCCTACCGGGTCAGATCGTTTATGGGCGCGGGGCATCTATTGCATCGGGAGAGATTTCTTGAGCTTGGGGGATATCGTGAGGAACTCGTGCACCAGGGCGAAGAAGTAGACGTCGCGGCCCGCGCCTTTCAACGTGGGCTTCACTGCTATCATTTTCCAGGTTTGCAGATCCATCACCTCGCATCGAACATCGCTCGTAATTGGCATCGGATGGATTTCTTCGCCGCACGCAACAGCGCGCTGTGGAACGATTGGTTTATGCCACCTGGATTGAGGGTTGCGAAGCAAGGCCGGACCTTCATCGCTAGAGTTTTTCAGGTTATGCGGACCGGCCGCCTCGGTCACGTTCAAGGCCAATTGACCGGCCTGAGAGAAATCTCAAACTACAAGGCTAACCGTCGACCAATGCGTTTAGGCTTGTATAGGAAGTGGAAAAGACTACCGACTAGCTGAATCCAGTTTTGTCGATGCCCACCGCCACTATCCCGGGAGAGTTGAACTGACATGGCCGAGTTAGACACCCTCTATTCAATCGGAGCGGTGGTGAGGAACTCGCTCCGCATGGAAGGCGATCAATTTCGACCCGATCTGCCTCACACGGATGGGGTGCGCCTTTTCAGAGACCATGTCGAACTGGTCGAGTTTGAGACGACGTCGTACTGCAATCGCACTTGTTCGTTTTGTCCGAATAGCTTCATTGATCGGCTGAGTGAAAAGCTCACGATGCCGGAACCGACCTGGCACGCGATCCTCGCCGGTCTGGAGGAAGTCGCCTACGACGGCACAATCGTTTGGTCTCGCTATTCTGAACCGCTTTCCGAGCGCCGGATCCTTGATCGCATTCGAGATGTGCGCCGGGCCGCTCCTCGTTGCCGCATATGTGTAAACTCGAACGGAGACTTCTTAGACGCAGACTATCTCGGCAAACTCGAAGATGCAGGGCTTGATCGCCTTTGGATTGACGTATACATACCTGACGAAGAAACCTACAACCTCGAGGTTGCGAAGACGTACCACGACAAACTCATTAAGCGCATCGGCAGGGCGTACTCCGTCGTCGGGACTTCTCCAGAGCTCTCCACTAAGATCTTTTCGAGCAAAATGGAAATTGCGGCGCATGCTCGGAATGTCGCGGTCATGTTGGAAATGGATCTATCCGACAGGGGCGGCCTGATTCAGATCGCGCGCGAGACGCTTCGAGAATCGCCCTGCTATGCTCCGTATAAGCATCTCGTCATCGATTGGGATGGCTCCGTTGTAATTTGCTGCCAGCTAAGAAGTGATAGTCCCGCTCATCGCGCCGGTGTCGTTGGAAAGATCGGAGTGGATGGAGTAGGTCTCGTTGATGCCTACGTTCGGCTCGCTGGCTGGAGAAGATCGTTAAAAACATACGGTCATAAGAAGGGCCCTTGCGCTACGTGCAATGTCGGTGAGTACAATGCGAGCTCTCTAACGCGAGCGCTGTCGAAGTTCCTGACGGATGACAGCTCAGCTTCTGCTTTACTACTCAAGGCCAGCCTTCGGCCATTGCTTGGCAAAAGGCTGCGCCCGTAGAATCGTCGGTGAGTAAACTAGCCAACCCAATGGTTGATCAGCCTAAGACGGACAGCCCTTGCGCAGACGATGGAATGTCGCAAGACGAGAAGGGTAGCGCACCCTTCCATGGGGCCGTTGGCAGATACCTAGGAGACACGGGAGAGGCGTACTTCCAATGGCAGAAGACTATCGGAACGCTGGGCGCGGATTATAATGAGTTCATATTTAAACCGTATGTGAGCGGCAATGATGATGTACTGGAGTTTGGCTGTGGAGGGGGATACCTCTTGCAAAAGCTCGACGCCCGAATGAAAGTCGGAATTGACGTAAATCCTGCGGCACGGGCAGAGGCAGCGACTCTCGGATTACAGGTCTATGAGTCGCTGGATGAGATTGGCGATCAGCGTTTCAGCCGGGTTGTAACAAGTCACGCTCTGGAACACGTGCCGAATCCGCACCAGGAGCTTGTTCGCCTGCGGAGGTTTCTGAAGGCCGATGGACTACTCTTGTGGCTGTCGCCGATGGATGATTGGCGGAAGAAGAATCAGCGGCTCTGGAAGCCCAACGATAACGATATGCATCTCTACGCTTGGACGCCCTTGCTGATCGGCAATCTACTCGATGCGGCGGGCTACAAGCCTCAGTCCGTTTCAATCATTACTCACGCCTTCCCGCCTTTCGCCATCGGCGAGAGGCTATGGAATATCAGTCCGAGATTGTTTCATGCGGCGGCCCACGTTTGGGCGATTGCCAGGAGGCAGCGACAGATCTTGGCTGTAGCCTCGCCTGCTTGACTCCACTTTATCGCTGCTTGATCGCGCTAGACGATTGTCGTTAACGCACAAGAAAGAAAGGCATTGGGTTATAGCGAAAGGTTAAAGGCGGTCGTTGCTTTCGCAGGAGCGCGCGATGGCTACCAGCTACCCCTTGCGCTAAGCGAAGCGGATCTGCTTGAGGCTCTGGTGACTGATGTGTACTGGCCCGCCGATAAGCGGTGGTTCAACACATCTCTAGGCAAGGTTATTCCGGACCATCTTGTCCGCGCACGATTCTGCGCAAGGCTCGATAGCAGCAATGTTACAGTCTCCGCGTATGCTTGGGTTCTGTCGGTTTTTGGACACGTTGCTCCGCGGCTTGGAGTGAATCGGTACGGAGACAGGATTCTGTCGCGAAAAGCCAAATCGATATCACTACGCAAGGCTGCGGCAATGTTTTGTTGTAGTTACTATGCGTATGAGGCCTTCAGGGAAGACGATGAACGCCCACGCTACCGCTTTCTTTTTCAGCTCCATCCTCATCCTAAGACGGTTCGCAACATTCTAGTTGAAGAAATGAACCGGACTGCGGTTGCCGAGTTTTCTCTCAAGGCAGAGCCTGATCTGGCGCTGCCCAAGAAAAACTTCGACGAGTTGTCTAGCGAGCCACATCTCGCAAACGGATGGGTAGTCGCCAGCACGTTTACGGCTCAGACTCTTTCCGAGCACGGTATTCCCTCCGAGCAGATACACGTTGTACCTTATGGTGTGGACGATGGCGCGTTCGCAAAGCGATTACGACCGCCTGCGATTGACAAGCCATTCACGATCATCTTCGTGGGCAGTCTCGTGCAGCGTAAAGGATTATCCTATCTTCTCGACGCCGTGCGATTGATCAGCTCACGCACGCTTCGCGTGGTCTTATGTGGCAGGGGTATTCTTGATAGAGATCTCATCGAGAGTTATTCGGACCTCAACATCGAGGTTAATGTGGGATTGGATCGCGTTGAGCTTGTTCGAAAGATCCACGAAGCCGACGTTCTCGCATTGCCCTCGCTTGCGGAAGGCTTCGCGCACGTCATCCTTGAAGCTATGTCTTGCGGTGTTCCGGTCATTGCAACGCCTCACACTTGTGCGCCGGACGTGATAGCCGACGACATTAACGGCTTTATCGTTCCGATTAGAGATCCGAAGGCGATCGCGGAGAGGCTCTCCTGGGGAGTCGATAATCGGGAAGGGCTCGCGGCAATGGGAGAGGCTGCAGCCGCGCAAGCTCGGCGATTCACGTGGGAACGGTTCCGTGTGGGTGTGAGAAAAGCGTACAAGGAAATGTTGGCGTGCGCACCGTAGCACGTGCGCGTTCTAGCAAGGCAGTAGATCAACAGGGATAATCCAACGGGCCCATGGCAGCCGTGGACCTCAGAGAGGCGACAGCTTTCGTGTTTGAGTTCACTTTATATGAGGACGTTGCGTCGGCGTTGGTGATAGATCTCATCGTGCTGTTGTTTTGTACGGTGTTGCTCTTGCGCTATGGCCGTCTCGCACACTCTCATCCGGCAGTTATATATCTTTTCTTCCATGTGCTTGTCATATCTTCTCGCTTGCTTGCCATAATGGCTGGTGCTGAAACCTTGTTCAGCAAGTGGGGCGCATTATATGAGCCGGTCACGGAAGCCGAGCTGGCGAGGGCAACTGTGCTTGCCGATATTGTCCTCGTGATAATGACGATTGCGTGTATACGAGCCTCCCAAGTTGATCTCAAACGCAACGACGCGAAAGCTGATGAATCGGTCGCGACTGCTACAACTCTCTCTCTCCGACATATTTGGACCGTTGTGGCCGTCGCGTTTCCCATCGGCGTACTTGGCGTAGCCCTCGTTAGCAACGTACCCGGATTCGAGAAGCCGGATATTGACTTCGGTGAATGGCAGGAGTCTAGCTGGCTCTCGATAACCACCACCTGGGCGGGACTGTCACTATTAGCTCTGATCTACTGGTATGGATTCCGCCTATGGCTAGTTGCGCCAATGGTGGTTTACCTGTTCATAATGTCGGTTCAGGGGTTTCATCGCTTCCGAGCCATCATCCCGCTGATCCTGCTTCTTCAAATATATCTGGACCGTCGCCAGAAGAAGTGGCCACCGACTTATGTTACGGCCATCATCTTCGCGGGCATGCTGCTTTTCTATCCGATGAAATCAATCGGGCGAATGGCTCAAGAGGGCGCAACCGTCAACGAGATATCGGAGTCTTCAACCGAGATACTACGCGAGGTGGCTGCCGGGCAGAACGGAGATCAGACGCTGCTGGATCAATTTGCTTCGTCTCTCACGCTTATCGATCGCGCGGAGAAGCTCTACTACGGCAACACGTACCTCGCTCTACTGACCTCGCCTATCCCTCGTCAATGGTGGCCCGAGAAACCAGGACTGGCTGATTACCAAAAGGATTTCTCAACTCCCACCCGTCCGATGGGTGAAATGGGCATGACCATGACCTTTATGGGAGAGTTCTATCTCAACTTTGGATATCTCGGAATTGTCTTCATGACGTATCTGACCGGTTTCTTGCTAGCTCGCGTGTATTTCCGCGCCTACAGGAGCGGTTATTTTTCTGCGTTGCGATTCGGGTACCTATTGGTCACATGCAATTTGATCCTAGTGTATAGGGACGGTTTAATGTCGCTCTTCATTTTTACGCTTGTCAACATGATGCCGCTGTCGATCATCGTTTTCCTCCATTTGATCAGGCCGGTGCGCCCGAGGCGAGAGGCCGTGCCACTTTATGGCTACCCCCTTTCTCAAAAGTAACGCAAGAATGCTACCAGTCACAATATGGATGAACATGCCGTCCTTTCATCAAGATGGCATGTTTGGAGCTCTCCTTGGTTCAGGAGAAGTCGACCTTAGGGTCATCTTCGCCAGAAGCACTTCTTCAGAACGGTTGCAGATCGGATGGAAGGAAGGCGATAGGAACTATCCTCATCGCTTTCTGTCTGGGAACGTCGCGCTCCGGGATGCTGTTCGCCTCGCGTGGCGCGAGCGCGGGCGGCTGCACATAGTCAATGGTATTTGGGCTGAGCCATCCTTTGCGGCCGCCTTGTGTGTGTTGGCGTTCGCGCGAAGCAGGCTCGTCGTGTACGCCGAGGCTCCCGATCTCCGGCAAACTCAAGTTGGTTTCCTCGGCGCCTTGCGCAAATGGTTCGGTGGTTGGATCGCAAAGCGCGCGCTCGGAATGCTGGCCATCTCGCACTTCGCTGAACAGTTCTACACTCACCTTGGATTTGCCCGCGTGTGCGTTTACCCGTTTGGCTATTTTCAAACTCACAACGTCCAGACGGAGACGCCAGCAAGGTTGACAGCGGGCGAGCGAACGGAAGTGATCTTTGTCGGGCAGCTCATCCCGCGAAAAGGGGTGGACCTCCTGTTGGAAGCCATGCGGCCATTGTTTGACGACTACCCTGATCTGCTTTTGTCTGTGATTGGTGGCGGCAGCGAGGTGCAGGCGTTGCAAGCGGTCGCGGAATCTTTTGGAATCGCAAACCGAGTCAGTTTCGAGGGCATGCTTAGATCAGACAGAATTCAGCTGCGCCTTGCGTCGGCCGATGTGCTGGTGCTGCCTTCGAGATGGGATGGCTGGGGCATGGTCGTCAACGAAGCGCTGTCAGCGGGGGTACCGGTAATCGTTTCAGATCGCTGTGGCGCTGCCGATCTGATTCAACACGGCGTCAACGGCTTTGTGTTTCGTAGCGAAGACATAGACGATCTGCGCCAGTGCCTGCAGAGATTTCTCGAAAATGTGCACGATCGCTCGGCAATGCGATCTGCAGCCGCGAGCACTGGTCGAGTTGTTTCAGCCCAGGCCGCCGCGCCTTATCTGATCCAATGTTTGAAGCATATGACTGGCGAATCAGACGCGAGGCCGGTTCCACCCTGGTTGCCAGTGCCCGTCTCTCAGAGCGCAAGCCATTGAAGATATGTTTCGTGATCGATGCTCGAAGCCCAATCGCCCGCAACTGGATCGCTCATTTCATCCGGCCTCAGCATCAAGTACACGTCATTTCGTCTTATCCTTGCTCAGCGGAGTCCATGGCGGGTGCCGAGGTCTATCAGGCGCCCGGTGCATTCTCCCGCTACTCGGCCGGTTCACGAGCGACGGAGAACGAGTCTTCCGCTGCAAGCCCAGCGCGTTCCTTGGGCCTCGCAAGGTTGCGTAGCAACGCACTTGCAAAGCTCTCGCTTGCGACTCAGCGCTGGCTCATGCCGGTTGACTTGAACAGACAGGTCAAAAGAGTAAGCGAGGTGATAGACCGGGTATCTCCGGACCTCGTTCACGCGATGCGAATCCCCTTCGAGGGGATACTGGCGGCGAAGGCTACGCCGCCGCGAGTGCCCCTCCTGATTTCCGTTTGGGGCAACGACTTCACACTGTGGGCGTCGCGAAACCGGATAATCGGGCGGCAGACAAGACAAGCCCTTGATCGAGCCAACAGCCTGCATTGCGATTGCGTGCGTGATTTGAATTTGGCCAGACGGTCGTGGGGCTTTGATTCCGAAAAGCCCGCTTGTGTCTTGCCCGGCGCAGGAGGTGTTCAGGCTTCGGTGTTTCATCCAGGCTCGGCTGATCCGTCGCTTCTTCGTGAGATGAATATTCCCGATGACGCACCGGTCGTTTTCAACCCGAGGGGCTTTCGAGGCTACGTGCGCAACGATGTCTTCTTTCACGCAATCCCTTTCGTTTTGAAGCACCACCCGAAAGCCATTTTTGTTTCCGCCGGGATGCGCGCGAACCCAATCGCCGAAGCGTGGGTGAGCCGCTTGGATATTAAAGACAACGTCAGGCTGTTGCCCGCAGTGCCGCGTGAGCAAATGGCGGAGCTGTTTCGTCTGGCGAGAATCGCGGTTTCTCCAAGCTTGCATGACGGCACGCCAAACACTCTGCTCGAGGCGATGGCGTGTGGATGTTTTCCTGTCGCCGGCGACATTGAATCGGTGCGCGAGTGGATAACCGATGGAGACAACGGCTTGCTCTGTGATCCGACAAGTCCCGAGTCCCTCGCTCGCGCGATTGCTGGCGCTCTCGGTGATGCACAAATGCGCAATAATGCACGAGAGCAGAACGCTCGATTGATCGCCGATCGTGCCGAGTACAGCAAGGTCATGCGGCAGGCAGAAGAGTTTTACTCAGAGATCATTCAGTGGAAGAAGAGAGCGTAATTGTGAGTTGAGTATTAATCAAAATGATTCAGGAGGCGGGCAGCCGCTCGGCTTAATTGAATGTGTGGCATCGCTGGCTCGATCAATTGGGGCGATAGCGAGACTATTGCCCGGATGAATAACGTTCAGGCTCATCGCGGGCCGGACGACCAGGGAGTGTGGGAGACCCGTCTGCCTGATGGTGGTCTGGTGGCTCTTGGCTCGCGCAGGCTTGCGATCCTGGACCTCACGCCTGCGGGTCACATGCCAATGTCCACACCGGACGGGCGGCTGACTATAACTTACAACGGTGAGGTCTACAACTATCCTGACCTTCGCCGCGAGCTTGAATCGAAGGGCTATCAATTCCGTTCCGGCAGCGACACCGAAGCGGTCCTCTACTTGTATCAAGAGTACGGCGCCGCGAGCGTCGGCCGCCTGAACGGGATGTTCGCCTTTGCAATCTGGGATGATGAGCGCAAGGAACTCTTTTTGGCGCGCGATCATTTTGGAATCAAACCACTCTATTATTGTCATCAAGGCGGGCGCTTCGCCTTCGCATCTGAGATAAAGGCACTCCTGGAGATTCCGGAGATGCCGCGAAGGATCAATCTCAAAGCGCTGAACCAGTATCTGACTTTTTTATGGGTCCCCGATCCGCTCACGATGTTTGATCAGATCGTGAAGCTCCCGGCAGGTCATTCGGCGCTCTATCGCGACGGGGACTTGAGAGTAGAGCAATACTGGGACTTGAAGTTTCCAGCCGCCGGGCATGACTTCAAGGCGAACGAAGCGGAGCTTGCGGCTGAGCTACGCGAGCGATTCACCGCCTCGGTCAAATCACAGTTGCTGAGCGATGTGCCGCTTGGGAGCTTTCTGAGCGCGGGTCTTGATTCAAGCAGCATTGTCGCTGCGATGTCCCAGGTCTGCAATACTCCGGCGCGAACCTACACAATTGCTTTTCCAAACAAGTACCGCAGGGGAGAAGTAACTCTGGACGATACCGATGTGGCGCGCCGAACCGCGAATCACTTCGGATGTGATCACACCGAGATCGTTGTCGAGCCGGATGTCGTTGACCTGTTGCCCAGGCTCGTGTGGCACATGGATGAGCCGGTCGCGGACCCGGCCATCATCGCCGCGTACCTCGTGAATCGGGAGGCTCGCAAGACGGTCACGGTGCTTCTATCGGGCGTTGGCGGCGATGAGTTGTTTGCCGGTTATCGCAAACACGCGGCGTATGACCTTGCGCAAAAGTACCAGCGGATTCCGGGCGCGCTCCGCGAGAAGATCATCGAGCCACTTGTGATGGCGCTGCCATCGATGCGAGGAACGTCGATCAAGGGACACGTCAGGCTTGCCAAGAAAATGGCGCGATCGGCGTCGCTTTCTCCGCGCGACTATTTTCTGATGAATAGCACCTATCTCACCGACGACCAGAAAGAGTCGCTTTACGCTCCGGGTGTTCGCGAAGGCATCAACGGCGACGGGTCGTGGTCGCGCCACATGGATTACTTCGAGCAAGTCAGCGGCGCTGACTTTTTGAACCAGATGCTCTACCTGGATACAAAGGCTTTCATGGTCAGCCTGAATCTGACTTACAACGACAAGATGAGCATGGCTTCGTCGGTGGAAGTGCGCGTTCCGTTTTTGGATCCAGCGTTTGCCGAGTGGGTTGCGTCCAACGTGCCCCCGAGCTTGAAGCTTCAACGGGGGACCACCAAGCACATCTTAAGAGAGGCGATGCGCCCGCCGCTTCCGGCGGAGGTGCTGGAGCAGAAGAAAGCAGGATTCGGAGCTCCGGCCGATTACTGGCTGGCGAACGATCTCACAGAGATGGTCGATGATCTGCTGAGCGAGAGCAATCTGAAATCGCGAGGACTATTTGACCCCGCAGCCGTCCGTCTGCTGGTTGACGAGCAGAGAAGCGGACGACAGGACTGGTCCGCGCAAGTCTGGCAGTTTTTGACTCTCGAGTTGTGGATGCAAGCCTTTATTGACTAGCACGCCCCTGAAAGACCAACTCCTCGCCACTAAGCCCACGAAGGACACAAAGGAACACAAAAGCTTATAGCTTATGCATTCACTGACTTGGTGCAGCTTCATGTCTTTTCGTCCTGGTGGCGAACTCCCATCTTTCAGCAGCCTGCCGGTCGACGGGAAACGCTGATGCCACTTCCGGCTGGTGCCGTAGGACTCAATCTTGGCTGTGGTCTGTCTATCGCTCCTGGTTGGATCAACATCGACAATTCTCCAAACGCGCGATTGGCGAGGTACCCCTGGATCAGGTGGACGCTGTGGAGCTTGGCATTCTCTCCGATCGACTTTACTCCGTGGGTTGGTCTGATTCCATACAAACCTACGACCTAAAGAAGACGCTGCCCTACAAAGACTCGTTAGTCGACTACGTATACACGTCTCATTTCCTGGAGCACCTCGAATTGAAGGACTCGCGACGGCTGATGAGCGAGGTATTCCGAATACTGAAACCCGGCGGGATTGTTCGCGTCGTCATTCCCGACCTGGCGCTCGGCGCTCGCCAGTATGTCGCCGCGATTGAAGCGAACCCGGATGATGCGAATGCCGCACACGAGTTCGTAGGCTGGTTGCAATTGAACAGGCCGGACCTTCGCGACCCGCATCTTTGGATGTATGACGCGGCTTCGTTGAGTGGGATGCTCAACCAGATTGGTTTCTCGGATGTGGTCGTTTGTGAGTACAGGAAAGGGCGTATTCCGGATTGTGACATCCTTGATAATCGCCCCGAAGACTCGTTGCATCTTGAAGCCGAGAAACCTTGATCGGTTGCGACTAAGCGCGTTACACCTTGAAAATGTCTTGCGCGAATCCGGCCCACGATATCCAGGAGCCGGATGAGCTCAGTGTTGGAGCGAATTACAAACAATGTTGATACTTGGTCTTAATATGTTTCATGGCGATGCTTCTGCCGCGCTGATCCAGGATGGAGAGGTTGTCTTCGCCATCGCCGAAGAGCGGCTCAATCGCGTGAAACACTATGGCGGCGTCCCCGCCCTTTCGATTCAAGCTTGCCTGGATGCCGTTGGAGCGGACATCGCCGACATCGATCATCTGGCTATCGGCCGCGACAAGGACGCCAATCTCGCGAAGAAGGTGCAGTACGCGCTGTCGAATCCGGCGAAGCTTCTGAACTTCATTCAAATTCGCAAACGCCGCGAGGCGATGAATGATCTGAAGTCATTGATCGGCGGTGCGATGGATCGCGACCCGGCCCGCATGCGATTTCAGGAACACAACGTCGAGCACCATATGGCTCACATAGCCAGCGCCTTTTACTGTTCGGGGTTGGAAGAAGCGGCGGGATTCAGCTACGACGGCTCCGGTGACTTCGTCTCGGCGATGTTTGCGCGCTGTGTTGGAACAGAGGTGGAAGCGCTGGAGCGCGTGTTTCTGCCGCACTCGCTCGGAAGCTTCTACACTATGCTCTGCGGGTTTATGGGCTACCGAAAGTATGGAGACGAAGGCAAAGTCATGGGCCTGGCTGCATACGGCGGCGATACCTACTACGAACAAGTGCGCGATATCGTCTCGCCCGCCGGAAATACTTTCAAGCTGAATCTGGACTACTTCATGCCGTTGGGCAGCAACAGCGGAATGCAGCTCACCGCGGATGGAACGGTGAAGATCCAGCGTCACTACAGCAACAGGATGATCGAAGTGTTCGGCCAACCTCGCGAGCCTAACAGCGAAATCACCCGCCGCGACAAGGATCTCGCCTGCGCAATGCAAAAGCGATTTGAAGAGATCTTCTTGTATCTCATCAATCAGCTCCACAAGCAAGTACCGTCCGGAAATCTGGCGATGGCAGGCGGCTGCGCGCTCAACAGCGTCGTCAATGGAAAGATATTCACCGAGACTCCATTCAGCCGCACGTGGATTCAACCGGCCGCCGGCGATGAAGGGCTGGCCATTGGCGCTGCCCTCTACGCCTACCACTCCGTTCTCAAGCAGCCTCGCAAACACGAAATGAAAAACGCCTTTCTGGGACCTGAGTTTTCGGAAGCCCGTATTCGGTCGGCGCTCGAGTCCGTCAATCTGGAATATCGGACGCTGGAGCGCGAGCCCTTGCTTGAAGGGGTTGCCGAACATCTCGCCTCAGGCAGCGTCGTCGGATGGTTTCAGGGGAGAATGGAATGGGGACCACGGGCGTTGGGCAACCGTTCGATTCTGGCCCATCCCGGGCTGCCGAATATGAAAGACACGCTCAACGCCAGGATCAAACAGCGTGAGTGGTTCCGGCCGTTTGCGCCTTCCATTCTCGCCGAGTTCCAGAGCGAGTACTTTGAGCACGATCACCCCTCGCCGTTCATGCTGCACGTCTACGATATTCGGCCGGACAAACGTGAGCGGCTTTGTGCCGTCAATCACGTGGACAACACCGGCCGCATGCAAAGCGTATCGCGCGATGAGAATCCTTTGTATTACGACCTCATCAGGGCGTTTCATCGGCGCACCGGGTTGCCCGTGGTGTTGAACACCAGTTTTAACGAGAACGAGCCCATCGTCTGCACTCCTGAGGAGGCGATAGACTGTTTTCGCCGGACAAAGATGGATGTGCTGGCGATCGGTTCACACGTTGTGTTGAAAAAAGACAATCTTCAGAACGTCGAAGAGCCCTCCGCACGGTGACCCATATGCTAGGTAGAGTCCAGCAGCTTCACCAACTGTGGCAGCACCTGGGGCCTGAGTGGCTGGCGTATCGGCTCAGCTACGCGACTCGACTGCGGACCGGCGCGCTGCGGCGGAAAATGCCCGCAACGGACTGGAACGACCAGCCTCTTCGCCGGTTGCTTGCGGAGGAGTCGCTTGCAGAGCCACAAGACTATCTGGAGTATCGGCGCGCGCAAGCTCCGAAGTTCTTTTTCTCGCGAGATCGTCGAGCCGAATATCAACCCTGCTTCGCGAGCTGGGATGGCGGACCCGATACACCGGTTAAGCTGAGCGACGGCCTTGAACAAGGCGAGTTGCGTTACTTCGAGCACACAAGTGTTCAAGCCGGGTTTCCGCCCGACTGGCACGCGAACCCGTTTACCGGCAAGCGAGCGCCCGCTGACCTTCACTGGAGCGAAATCGGCGACTTCGACAACGGTGACATAAAGATCATCTGGGAGCCCTCGCGCTTTGGGTTCGTTTACACACTAGTCCGCGCCTATTGGCGAACGGGAGCTGAACGATATGCCGAGATGTTCTGGCGACTCATCGAAGATTGGCGCGAGCACAACTTGCCGCAGCTCGGAGTGAATTGGAAGTGCGGTCAAGAGATCAGCTTTCGAGTTATGGCGTGGTGCTTCGGGCTCTATGGCTTTCTTGACGCTCAAGCGACGAGCGCAGAGCGCGTGGCGTCGCTCGCGCAAATGATCGCGGTCTCAGGCGCGCGCGTCGACGCCAACCTCGACTACGCCCTCAGCCAGCACAACAATCACGGCATCAGCGAGAGCGTGGGGCTGTGGACAATCGGCTCTCTCTTTCCCGAGCTTCGAATGGCCGAACAATGGAAAGGAACCGGCCGACAAGTGTTAGAGGACCTCGGCAGAGAGTTGATCTACGATGACGGAGCTTTTTCGCAGCACTCGGTAAACTATCACCGGTTGATGCTGCATGACTATTTGTGGGTGCTGCGGCTGGGCGAAGTCTTGAATCAGCCTTTTAGCTCTGAGCTGGGAGAGCGCGTCGGTAAGGCCGGCGAGTTTCTCTACCAGATTCAGGACGACGCGAGCGGGCGAGTGCCTAACTACGGGCAAAACGACGGCGCGCTGGTCTTGCCTTTGAGTAATTGCGACTACCAGGACTTTCGTCCTGCGATCCAGGCGGCGCAGTATTTTGGGAAGCGAACACGCTGTTACTCATCGGGTCCGTGGGACGAGGACTTACTGTGGCTGTTCGGACCGTATGCCTTGGCCGCTTCGGTGGAGCGGAATGAGCGCGGAGACTTCGAGGCCAGACAAGGTGGGTGCTACACGCTTCGCTCTCAGGAAGGCTTCGTTTTCACACGCTGTGCTGCGTTTCGTCACCGGCCGGCGCAAGCCGACATGCTTCACGCGGATTTATGGTGGCGCGGGCAGAACATCGCGCTCGATGCCGGGACGTTCAGCTACAACGCTCCGGAGCCGTGGGACGATCCGCTGTCGAAGACTGGTTATCACGATACCGTAAGCGTGGACGGCCGCGACCAGATGGAGCGCGTTAGCAGGTTCTTGTGGCTTCCGTGGGCGACCGGTCGCGTGCAATCTCACAAGCGCTCCGCAGCGGGCAATCTAGCCTACTGGGAAGGCGAACACGACGGATATGCGAGGCTGAAGGTCCCGGCTGTTCATCGCCGTGCGATCTTGCGGATTGGCGAACATTGGTTGGTGCTTGATCGTGTGACGAGCGCGGCCGAGCACGATTATCGCTTGCACTGGCTGTTGATTGACGCGCCTTATGACTGCGATGAGAGCAAGAAACGACTCAGGCTCAAGACACCCGCTGGGCCCTACTTTGTTGAGGTCGCGTCGTCTGCAAATCAGGGTGCGTGTTCGATTGTACGAGCCGACGAATCAAGCCCTCGCGGCTGGCGTGCTCGGTACTACAACTACCGCGAGCCTGCGCTGTCTCAAGCGCTCACGGTGCGCGGAAGCGACATTAACTTCTGGACGCTGTTCGGGCCCGAGCCGTGCCGAGTCACGACGAGCGATGACGAGCTCAAACTGCAGACGGATCAGTCTCTAGCGAAGATATACTTGCAGATGGATCACGATCGCGAGTCTCTTGTGACCTCGATCAGCTTAGAGGGGCCCGTTCAGGATCACTTGGAGATCGCCTGATGCACTTCCTTCTGATTCATCAAAGCTTCGCGACGCCAAATGAACCAGGTGGCACTCGTCATTTCGAACTGGCGCGCGGTGCTGTTGAACGCGGACATGATTTCACCGTGATAGCCAGCGGGATCAGTTACCTCACCGGCCAGAGCACAAAAAGTGCATTCGTGTCGAAAGCCGATGCGACGATAGAAGGAGTCCGAGTCGTTAGGGCTTTCACGCCATCGACGTTTGGCGGCAGCTTCGCGGGCCGGCTGTTTTCCTTTATCAGTTTTGCCGCTTCATCCCTGATCAAGGCGCTGCGAATGGGGAAGGTCGACGTAGTGATGGGCACCTCGCCGCCCATCTTTCAGGCCGTTTCGGCATGGCTTGTTTCCGCCTTGCGCCGCCGACCCTTCCTGCTGGAGGTGCGCGATCTCTGGCCGGAGTTCGTCATAGATATGGGTTTGCTGAAGAACTGGTTTCTGATTCGAGGGTCGCGCCGCCTCGAAAAGTTTCTTTATGCCCGAGCCAGCCACATCCTGGTGAATTCGCCGGCCTACGTTGATTACCTGGTCAAGAAGGGCGTCGCTTTGGACAAGATCACTCTGCTGCCGAATGGCGTAGATCCGGCGATGTTCGATCCGTCGTCGGATGGCAACGGCGTTCGCGCGAGACTGAAACTGGACGGCAAATTCGTGGTTGTGTATGCCGGCGCCATCGGCCTCGCTAACCATCTCGACCTGCTGCTTGAAGCGGCGGACGAGCTCAAAGCAGACTCCCGAATATGCTTCTTGATTGTAGGTGACGGCAAAGAACGCAAGCGACTGCAGGCCGCAACCGAAGCGAGGAGGCTCGAGAACATGGTGTTCGCTGGCGCTCAGCCTAAGCGCGAGATGCGACGCTTCCTTGCAAGCGCGGATGCCTGTGTCGCAGTCTTGCAGAACATCCCGATGTTTCGGATGACCTATCCGAACAAAGTCTTTGATTACATGGCCGCAGGACGACCGATCGTGCTGGCGATCGACGGCGTCATCCGCGAAGTGGTAGAAACAGCCGGAGCAGGTATCTACACCGCGCCGGGCGACGCGAAGGCGCTCGCCGAAGCCGTACGCTTTCTGGCATGTCATCAACAAGAGAGAGAGCAAATGAGCCGGCGCGGTCGATTGTTTGTAGAACAGCACTTCAATCGCAGCCGGCAGAGTCAGCAGTTTGTGGACCTGCTTCAAAGGCTTGCTGCAAATGGGTGATTGAGATCGGCGAAGATGAATGGTACCTCTGGAATTTATAGACGGGCTGTCAAGCGAGTCCTGGATATTGTCGTCTGCGTTTTGGCTTTGCCTGTAGTGCTGCCGCTCCTTGTCATCATTGCACTCATGGTGCGTATTCATTTCGGGTCTTCGGTGTTGTTTACCCAGGAAAGACTTGGGTTTCAGGGCCGGCCTTTTTTCATCAGAAAGTTTCGTACGATGACCGACGCTCGTGCCGACGATGGTCAGTTGCTGCCCGACGCTGAGCGGCTGACGGCGATTGGCCGCTTCTTGCGAGCTACAAGTCTCGACGAACTTCCGGAGTTGATGAACGTTCTGAGCGGTGAAATGAGTCTCGTCGGACCACGCCCGCTCTACTCGCACTATCGCGATCGCTATACCCCTAACCAGTTTCGCCGCCACGAGGTCTTGCCAGGCATAACGGGTTGGGCACAGGTGAATGGCCGGAATGCAATTTCCTGGGAGCAGAAGTTTGCTCTCGACGTGTGGTATGTAGATCATCAATCATTCTGGCTTGATATGAAGATCATCGCTCTGACAACAATAAACCTCATCAGACGAGAAGGTATAAGCCAGCCGGGGCACGCGACGGCGCAGGAGTTCAAAGGTAGTGTGCGCAAAGGGGCCTGATTGGTATGAAACGAGTCGTGATCATCGGCGCTGGCGGTCACGGTCGAGAAGTTGCGGATATTCTCCGGCATCAAGCTCGGACGGACGGGGAAATTGAAGCGCTGGGTTTCGTCGACGACAACCGCGATTTGCACGACCGAAGCCTAGACGGCTTGCCGGTCTTGGGCGATTGGTTATGGTTCGGAGGCGCAGACCGTAAGGATGTGGAAGTGGTTTGCGCTGTTGGCTCACCGCAGGTTTGTCGCCGCATGGTTGAGCGGGCTAGAGCAATAGGCTTGAGCTTCGCAAGCGTGATCTCTCCGCTAGCACATATTTCATCGTTCGTGCGGCTCGGCGAGGGAGTGACGGTCTTCCCAAACGTGATTATTAATACGGGCGCGGTTGTTGAAAGCTACAGCATTCTGAACACCGGCGCGACCGTCAGTCACGACACGAAGATCGGCCGCTACTCGAACATAAACCCGGGCGCTCACCTTGCCGGCAACGTAATGGTCGGCGAGGGTTGCTACATCGGGATGGGGGCCAACGTGATTCAAGGGAGATCCATCGGAGCGTGGTCGGTGGTTGGGGCCGGAGCGGTGGTAACTCGGGATGTCCCTGCTGGCGTTACCGCTGTCGGCGTCCCTGCCAGGATCGTTAAGACCCGAGAAGGAGTTGATGAATAACAAACCCGCCATACTCGGCAACGCACCGATCTTCACAACCAAAGTTCCAATAGTGCGTCCCGTCCTGCCCTCGTTCGCTGATCTGGCGTCGGATGCGGAGGAACTGCTTACTACCGGCATGGTCACCAAAGGCCGGCACCTCCTCGAGTTCGAACGGGCTGTCGCTGCGCATCTCGGGGTCAGACACGCCGTCGCCGTGTCGAGCTGCACGACGGGATTGATGCTGACCCACAAGTGCCTGGGACTGACCGGTGAAGTCGTCATTCCGAGCTTTACTTTCATGGCTACCGCGAGCGCCCTCGTGTGGGCAGGACTGAAACCGGTGTTTGCCGATGTGGATTTCCATACGACGAACCTTGACCCTGCAGCAGCCGAGGCGGCGATCACGCCCGATACGTCGGCTATAGTCGCGGTTCACAACTTTGGTAATCCTGCCGACATGGACGCTCTCGAGTCGCTGGCCGATCGCAAAGGCTTGAAGCTGATCTACGATGCCGCGCATGGCTTCGGCGCGCTGCACAATGGAAAGCCGGTCGGCGCGCAGGGCGACGCCCACGTGTTCAGCCTCAGTCCGACCAAGCTGGTTATCGCAGGCGAAGGCGGGATCGTGGCCACGAATGACGATGAGCTTGCCGCGCTCGTGCGCATTGGCCGCGAGTACGGCAACAGCGGCGGCTACGACAGCGCGTTCCCAGGCATCAATGCTCGCATGCCCGAGTTCAACGCGCTGATGGGAGTGCATAGTCTGCGCAGGCTCGAAAACGCTGCCCGCCGCCGCAACGAGATAGCTTCATTTTATCGTGAAGCGCTCGGAGTCTTGCCGGGCATCGGGTTTCAGCAAGCGCTTGAGGGCAATCGGAATTCCTACAAAGACTTTTCCGTCACTGTTGACGCTGAAGCATTCGGCCTGGGCCGCGACGATCTGGCGAGGGCGTTGGAAAGCGAAAACGTTGACACCCGCATGTACTACAATCCCCCGGTTCATCGGCAGACCGCCTATGCGCAGTTTGCGCCGAAGGGGGAGACCTTGCATAATACAGACCTCCTTGCGGCCCGCAGCCTCAGCTTGCCGATGTGGTCGGAAATGACCGACGAAACGGTGTTGGACATTTGCCGGGCGGTCGCGCGCATTCATGAGTTCGCGAGTGACGTAGTAGCGGTGCTCGAACAATCGACGACAGCCTCCGCAGTCTAGCATCGAGAGTCTGACCTGGAACGAGGAAGCGACAGATGTCCACTCTCCGCTCTGTCCGTCTGACACAACAAGTTCTCGTCCGCGTCGTAGCCGACATTTTGCTGGTCAACGCCAGCGCGCTGACGGCCCTCGTTCTGAGGTTTCTTTACCTTGTAGCCTTCGAGCCCGCTATCGCCGATGTCACCTACAACGATCTCTTCTGGGCTCTAGTAAGCAATTATTTTCATATTGCCTGGCTGCTGACCGGCGTATGTTTGCTCGTGTTTGCCTTCAGCGGGTTCTACACTCGCGGTCGCGCATATCAGGGCCGTTACAAGGCGCTGGTTGTCACCCAGGCGGTTAGTCTCGGGTACCTGCTGTTCGGGTTCATCGCCTACTTTCTCGGTGGCGCGCTCGATATGCCTCGCGGAGCTTTGGTGTTGGCGTGGGCTTTGAGCGTCGTCGTCCTGGTGCTCTCACGCGTGTGGGCGTTGCTCTGGTCGAACGTCGTGCGTTCTGAAATCCATCTCGAGAGGCCCACGCCCCTTACCGTGGTCAGGGTGCTGGTGATTGGTGGCGCGGGCTACATCGGGTCGGCTCTTCTGCCCAAGCTGCTTGCGAAGGGTTACCACGTGAGACTGCTCGACCTGTTGATCTATGGTACCGAACCCTTAGGGGAGGTAATCGACCATCTCAATCTTGAAATAATGCAGGCGGACTTTCGCCAGGTTGACAAGGTCGTCGAGGCGATGCGCAACGTTGATGCGGTCATACATCTCGGGGCAATCGTTGGCGACCCGGCGTGCGCACTGGATGAAGAGCTGACTATCGAAGTCAACCTGATGGCCACGCGTATGATTGCCGAAGTCGCGAAGGGCAGCAACGTCAGCCGGTTCATTTTCGCCAGCACCTGTTCGGTGTATGGCGCGAATCCGGCGACGCTCGACGAGCGGTCCGCCCTGCATCCTGTTTCGATTTACGCTCGCAGCAAGATCGCTTCCGAGCGGGTGTTGACGAGCATGGCGGGGTCGGGGTTCGGACCGACATCGTTGAGGTTTGGAACGATTTATGGTTTGTCGGGTCGCACACGCTTCGACCTGGTCATCAACCTGCTGACCGCAAAGGCGCTGGTCGAGGGGCGCATCACCATCTTCGGCGGCGATCAATGGCGGCCTTTTGTTCACGTGGATGACGCCGCGGAAGCTGTGCTAAAGACCCTCGAGGCGCCCCTATCTCTCGTGGGGAATCAGATCTTCAACGTCGGTTCGGATGAGCAGAACTGCACTATTCAGCAAGCGGGCGAGATCATCGCGCGGATGGTGCCCGGCGCGGAACTCGTCAGCGAGGGATCAGACACCGACCCGCGCGACTACAAGGTCAGCTTCGGAAAACTGGTGAAGACGCTCGGGTTCGCGCCGCGATGGACTATCGAGCAAGGAGTGAAGCAGGTCATCGACGCCATCGAAGCCGGCCACGTGAAAGACTACCGCGACGCGAAGCACAGCAATGTCAAGTTCCTGGGCGATGAAGGGGCCTCGCGACTGATACCGCGCCGCAACGACTGGGCACACGAGCTAATCAAGGAGTCTTCGTCCGGACGCGCGCGGGTGGCCGGCGAATAGCGAGAGCGCGCCGGTTTGACAACGAAATGAAACGTACTGAGACCTCGCTTCCAGGCGTCTGTTTGATCGAGCCCTCAGTGTTCGAGGATGACCGCGGATTCTTCTTCGAGAGCTATCACGAGACAAAGTTTGCCGAGCTGGGAATCAGGGACCGATTCGTTCAGGACAATCACGCCAGATCCGTCAGGCACACCCTGCGCGGTTTGCACTATCAAGTTAGGCATCCTCAGGCCAAGCTTTGCCGTGTGATTCTAGGCGAAGTGCTTGATGTGGTGGTTGATGTCAGACACGGCTCTCCTCATTTCGGCAAGTGGGAGAGCGGGATACTTTCGGCGCAGAACAAGCTCGAGATGTACGTGCCGGCAGGGTTCGCGCACGGCTATCTTGTTTTGAGCGAGACCGCAGAATTCCTTTACAAGTGCAGCGACTTTTACCATCCCGAGTATGAGCGAGGCGTCCTGTGGAACGATCCGGAAATTGGGATCACTTGGGGTGTCCAGGGCCCGATCCTGTCCGATAAGGACCGGAGAAACCCGCCGCTCTCCGGCATTTCCTTGAAGGAGCTGCCGGAATACCGGCGAGGTTAGCGATCTCAAACACACCGGAAAGCCAGAAAGCTGTTGACTTTCGCGCATCGATTTCATATTCTGGGACTTCCCGGAACCGCAGACGCACGGTTTAATGCTTTCCCGCGTAATGGAGGAAATATGAAATTGCGGACTAGTTACCTGCGAGCGACGATCAGCATCGCACTCGCGATGGCAGTCGCCACGGTTTTTACGCTCAGTTCCTTTGCTGCGGCTGAAGTCACAAAGGCTGTCGTCGACCCGGTGCTTGCGCAGGACTGCACGGGAACCCTTACGGTGAAAGCCGGCCACGTCACGATCAACGGCAACGCGGCGCAAACAGGCGCGACCGTGATGACCGGAAGCGTCATCTCCACCGGCTCAAACGGTAAAGCGATAGTCGATCTGGGCGCGGTGGGTCGAGTCGAGATCGGGGACAACACTACGGCCACGCTGACATGTGTGGCAGGCTCACTCGAGATCAGAACGAATTGCTCGAGGACAGAGGTCGAGGTTAGGCGTGGAACCGCTGAAGTGAAATCGCCGAAAGTAGAAACGCTCACCGCCGGTAAGAAGGCAAAGTATGACGGCGGCGTGGACGTAACTGCCACCGGTGGCGTCGACATAAAGGTCGAGTGTGAGGGCCGCAGGGCCGGTGCCGGTCCGTTTGTCGGGCCGGGTCTGATCGGTTTGCTGGCACTTATTGGTGTTGGAGCAGCGGTCGCTATCGGCATAGTGGTGGGCGGTGGAGATAATGCGCCGCCGAGCAGCCCAACACGATAGAGACGGAGTTTGGCTATCAACGTTTATTAGAAACGCCTCGGCGATAATCAAGCGCCGGGGCGTTTTCTTGTCTTGCACGAGACGAGAGAGGGGGACCCTTGGCTGGTATGCTCTGCCCCCAATGCGGAGGACACACCCACAGGTCACACACGCGGGGCTTCAGGGAGAAGCTTGTCAAAACACTAACCTCGCACAAGACCTACCGGTGCCGCGAGTGCGGCTGGCGAGGCTGGCTCCGAAGGGTCGAGTCATTGAAGCAGCGTCATACGCTGCGGACGATCATCAGCGTGTTGGTTACCCTGCTAATAACAACGTTGCTCGCGCTGTATGTGATCGAAAAGCTCAGCCTTCCCGCCCCGACTGCAGGTTTCGAACAGCAGCAATCGCCCTAAGACTGATCCACCGTCACGTCTTCAACCCTCTGGTCGATCAACTCTACGCTGAACTTTAGCCTTGATTCGCTCGCGCTTTCTTTGTAACAATACCTGACTGCGAGCTTCTCCTTTCCTGCGTTGGTTTCAAGCTTAGGAGGCGAGATTGAAAGTAGTAGCATCTTTGGTAATTCTGTTTATTTCGTTCGCGGCTCAGAGTGCGCTTGCTCAGTCGCCTGTAGCGACGCTTGCCTTAGGCACCGATCGCATCGGCGAGATCAGGACTGCTCAGGGAATCACGACTATGATCCGATTTCCCGATTTAGTTCAGGAGATCATATGCGGGGATCTGTACGACCCAGGCACAGGAAAGGGAACCTTCGTCGTCCAGCGTAGCGGTACCCCTGATCACCCTGGCAATGAAGTCTTCGTTAAGCCGGTCGCGTCGAAAGGCGCCAGCAACATGTTCGTCAAGACTGACGGCAAACATACCTATAGCTTCGACCTGACGATAGTTGCCACGGTTCAGGCACACCGAATGGTGAACGTTACGGACATTGCGGCCGCAACCAATGCAAGCCCGACGGGTCCCGCCCCTGACCCGCGTGGGTCTGACCCTGAGAAGCCGTCTCCCGACTTCGAGCGCCTGAAAGCGGAAGCAGAGCAGCAAGGTCGCCAAAAGGCCGCTGAGATTATTCGTAGCGCGCAGCAGCAGGCCGACCGCAAGATTGCCGAAGCCGATGCCAAGCTCGCCGAGGCCGAGCGTCTGGCGCCCCAGCGGGCCGATCAGGAAATCGAGCGGCGGTTCATGCAAGCACTGATGTTGGGACTGCGCGAAACGAAACTGAGCAACACCCGCGCGATTGCTGCGAAGAAGGCTGTTATCACGCTGGATCAGCGAATGCTCATATTCGACGATAAGGCTTACTTGCGCTACACGATTCAGAACACCGGTGACAAGGACTTTGCTTTTGCGGCAATGTCACTCGAGGTGAGCGACGGGAAAGAGGCGAAGCCGCTCACGACTCTGGTAAATCAAAGCAAGACCGATAACACGCTTGCGCCCGGCGAGTCGCTGACTGGCGTCATCGTATTCGATCCCAAGCAGGTTGGAACTAAACAAAGGCTCACGCTGTTCGTGCGAGGCGAAGACAGCGCGGAGCTCGCTCATGTAACGATCCAGCAATGATGTTTAAAAAGTTCTTAGCAATTGCTGTTTTTGTGCTTGCCGCTGTCAGCGCATCCGCGCAACAGCGTCCGCTCTCTCCGCCTGAACGGACGCCGGTTCCGCTCACCAACGAGGACCAGGAACGAGCGCGCACGGAGGAACTAAACAAGAAGAAGGCGGCCGACGCGGCAGCGATTCGGAAGGCCACGCAGATCAAGGTACCCGCGATTCTCGCCGGACATCACATCTCGTCCGGTAACCCGGCAATCGATGCGCTGGTTCAGGAAGCTGCCGCTCAGAATGGACTGGACCCCTGCCTTATTCTCTCGCTCATGAGAGCGGAGTCAGCGTTCAATCGCACCGCGGTTTCAGTGAAGGGCGCCTCGGGCTTAATGCAACTGATGCCCGAGACTGCGGCCAGGTTCGGCGTGAAGAACATCTTCGATCCGCGCGAAAACGTTATGGGCGGAACACGGTACCTTCGATGGCTGCTGGATCGGTTCAGCGGCGATGTGAGACTTGCGCTCGCAGGCTACAACGCCGGCGAGGGCGCGGTCGAGTTTTACGGCTATCGCATACCGCCGTTTCTCGAAACGCAGAACTACGTGCGGCTCATTTACGCGCGCTACAGCAACATACATCTCGGATTCGTTCCAGTCGCGCCTGCAGTGGAAGCGACCAAACCCGCTGACCAACCGGGCGAAAAGAATCCCAGCTACAATCAGATCATCCGATTCACTTCCTCCAACGGCGACGCAGCCCGTTCAGGCAAGTGACGTCGCGCAGACTTTATTTAGTCTGTGATAACCGCGGACAATCAAACAGAGTGCGACGCGATGTAAGGCTCGGCGGACATTTTTGCGTGAAAGCGTCAGAAGTCGGTCCGCTCAGCAGGTTGACGCACGCCGTTATGCGGTCAGGTAGGTTGTTACTCGATCGAGGTAGCGATTGATTAAGGCAATTCTAGTGATCGCGACAATGGTCTCGGTAATGGCTGTGGTAATTGTGACCTTTGTATGGCTGTTAAATCTTCCAACAGGTATCGAGCAACAGCGACTATACGTTGACGCATACCGAGACATCGGCATCGGGTTTCTGGTAGCACTACTTGGGACGATCATTCCCAACCTTATCCTTGAGAGCCGCGACAACCTCGAAAGAGCGAAGCAATCTAGGATCGCCTATAGTCAGGCGAAAACATCGGCCATGTATCTGCCTGGGACTTTGGCAGTGCTCGACTACGGCAAAGCAATGGCGGCGCTTCAGGAGGCACACCGGAAGTTGCATATAGCAGAAACCTATGGCAAGGAATTAGACGAATATCTCAAATGGTACGGTGACAAGAAGATTTGGACGGACCAGCTTTACTGGGGGTTGACGGCTGTCAGAATGCTTCTCCAGTCTCGTGCAGGTGAGTGGGATGATCACATGAAGATTGGTGACCGCACGATCGCGGTTAAGGGAGCGTTACAGGCCATCGAGGATCTGTTCGGCCCCAAAGGGGAACATTGGAAGAGGCTCTCAAAGGTAGAAAGGCTCTCGGATACACAGAAGGAGAAGCTAGCAATTGAGGTCGTGGAAGAGGCTCTCAAAGATATCAAGGCTCTCGGATACATAAAGGAGAAGCTAGCACTTGAGGTCGTGGCAAGGGTCTGCAACAGTGCACCCTACTTTTCGGACTTGATGACACCCGAACTCAATGCCGCACTGAAGCGGTACACTCAACTGTTTGGCTCGTATACCATGGCGGGAGAGCTGAAGAACGTTCGCGTATGGCTGACTTTGAACGAAGGAAAGATCGAATTCCTGACTCCTACCCACTCGTTAGAGGCGAAGCGCGTCGGCCTCAATCGGCGAGTCGAATGCCTTGTCGGAGATCGGCGAGTGCCCGGCGACGCCGCGATCGTCCACGGCAAGAACGCGATGTGGCGAACCTATTGTGCGTATTGGAAGAGTCACCCGCTGATGATGTTGTTGATCGCTTCGCGGATCCGCTCGCGAATCAATAGAGGCGAACGCGTACTGATCCGCGTGACTCCGGATGAACCTAATCCGTTTGATGGAATGACGGATCCAATGATCAGTCACTAGCGCTAAGACTAACGCGCCCCCCACTCCGGGCCGCACGGTAGCACGCATCGACAAGCTCGACCGACTTGAAGCCATCCAGCGCAGTAACCGCAACGGGCGCTCCCTCCGCAATCGAGGCCACAAACGCCCGGTCCTCCTGCGCGTATCCCCACTTCTCTTCCCTCGTCAACTGCTGCATCGTTTGCGTGAAGTGACTTCCATCCAATCCTTCGCTGTGGGTTATGCTTTCCATCTCGTGAGTCGTAAACGTCCGGTGGTGACAGAAGACTTCAATGCGCTCGAAGGGAAACATCCAGGTTGCGTCAGCCGAAGAGGCCAGGGTCGCGTGCAAGCCGCTCTCGAAGCGAAGAAGCGCTGAGAAGTCGTCCATTTCAGGATATTCGTGTGACGATCCAGCGGCATGGATACTCGCGACCTCGCCGAATAGGAATCGCATCATGTCGAACATGTGTATCGTCGTCTCGAAAAGGAATCCGCCGGTGACCTCAGGATCGCCGACCCATTCCGGGTTGATCAGCTCCCCGCGGTTCATCTTCACATGAGCGGAATGCGGCGGCCCCGATTCCTGGAGCTGTCGTTTGAGCTTTGCATACACGGGAGCGAAGCGGCGGTTGTGGCCGACTTGAAACACCGCGTTGCTCCTGGACGCTGCACCGAGAATGTCGCGAGCATCGGCCAACGAGGTCGCCATCGGCTTCTCGCAAAACACGTGCTTGCCTGCTGCGATCCCGGCAAGCGCGAGTGCCGTGTGCTTCGTGTTGGGTGTGGTTATGTAAACCGCGTCTACGCCTTCGATCAGCTCTTCCGCCGTACCCGCGATCTCGGCGCCCGTTGAACGTGCAAGCCGTTCGGCTCGATCGGCAAGCATGTCGCTGACGGCCGCCACCCGCACTCGGTCATCTCGCGCAAGCAGCGCACCGTGAATCCCGCCGATGTACCCCGCGCCGACAATCCCCACCTTAATTGGATTCATCCATCGAGTCCTCCTCGCGCTTTTGTGTTATGAGTGCGCTTCGCTTTCAAGCGCTCGTTCCACCGCCGCCCGTGCTTCGCGAGCCAGCTCGAAGGGATCGCGCACCCAGTATTCCGGTCTGAATATTTCGACGCTCGCTACGCGGTCGTAACCGATGCGACGCAA
>WNFR01000521.1_pt1 | contig 41759 bp, 33 predicted proteins | sample 5400221 | NCBI WGS metagenome assembly WNFR01 (sample SAMN13153357, study PRJNA577476) | soil metagenome | isolation source: 40 cm soil under Madrone tree | place: USA:California | collected 2016-06-14 | reverse complement strand
CCGCTCGAGGCACCATACCCGCTCCATGCCGACCTACACACTGACCAGCCCGCGCTGAACGATGTTCTCGCGCTGGAGACGCCGGGCCTTGCCGCGCAGTTCTTCTATCGCGACACGGCGACCGGGGCCGCCGACCTGAGTGTCTCCGCCGCCGCCAACCTGGACTACGCCACGGGCGGCGGAAACCCACTGCCCGCGAACCCGGCGCCGGGTGCGCCAATTTCCGGAATTTGGCGCGGGCAAGTCGAAGCGCCGGAGACCGGATTCTTTAACTTTGCAATCGAGACGGACGCCGTCGCGACGGTGACACTGAGTCTCGGCGGGCGGGCTCGATCACTCACGCGGAACGGCAATGTCTGGCGTAACAACGGCCCCTTGGAACTGAAAGCAGGAACGCTCAACGAGATCGCGCTGACGGTCAACAAAGTCAAAGACGCGCTGAGTGTCAAGTGGGAGACGCCGAAACGGGCGCGCGAAGTGATTACCGCCCGCTATCTCTATCCGCCGGCGATTTTCCCACCATTCACCTCCGCCTATACACGCTTCTTGAAAGCGGTGTCGCTGGCGCAGGGTCTCCGGCTGACCGCCAACGAGCTGGTTTGGTTCGCCACCTCCGCCGATTATCAGATCGCCGACGACGGCTGGTTGAACGCTCTCACAGTCAGTGGTGATCCCGCTCAGCCCATCGCCAGTTCGCTGTTGAGTCCTTTCCAAGCACTCTTGGACTTCGCCCGCATCAAGGTCGAAATCTCACCCGACGACGAGTCGCTCCTGACCGTCTTGCAAGACCCGGCGGCGGCGGCGGCAAAGACGGACAGCCTGCTCTACACGCTCACGCATTGGGACAAGAAACCGCTCAGCGACATGTTTGCCCATTTCGGTGGCGACGTGGCAGGGCTGATCCACTTCAGCCAATTCCGCCGCGTCTATGATGCGTTCGCGTTGCTTCAGACGATGGGCATCTCCGCCGCCGCGCTGATTCGGGCGACGACGAATGAGCCGGGCGGAGAGACGGTGCGTGACCTGCAAGCCGCCCTGCGTGCTCGCTACGCCGCCGCCGACTGGCGCGCCGTCGTCCAGCCGATGAACGACGTGATGCGCGATCTTCAGCGCGATGCGCTGGTAACGTACATCCTCCACCAGATGCGCTCCAACCCGGCCACCGAGCATATCGACACGGCGGACAAACTGTTCGAGTACTTTCTGATGGACGTCCAGATGGAACCGTGCATGCAGACGTCGCGCATACGACATGCGCTCTCGTCAGTGCAGCTCTTTATCGAGCGTTGCCTGATGAACCTCGAGACGAGCGTCTCCCCGGCCGATATTAACTCCAAGCAGTGGGAGTGGATGAAGCGATACCGAGTCTGGCAGGCGAACCGCAAGGTCTTCCTCTTCCCCGAGAACTGGCTGGAACCCGAGCTCCGCGACGACAAGTCACCCTTCTTTAAGGAGATCGAGAGCGAACTGCTACAAAGCGACATCACCGATGACTCGGCCACGGCCGCACTGCTCAACTACCTGTCGAAGTTGGAGGAGGTCGCGATGTTGGAGCCGTGTGGCATCTACCATCTGGAGGGTGACCCGGAGAAACTAGAGGATAATATCGATCACGTCATCGCACGCACAGCTGGGGCGCATCGCAAGTACTACTACCGCCGCTATGAATACGGCTACTGGACGCCCTGGGAGCAGATCAAGTTGGATATCGAGGACAACCCGATCGTACCAATCGTCTGGAAGGGTCGCCTTCTGCTGTTCTGGTTGCGAATTCTGAAGCAGACCCCGCTGGACCCGGGAGCGGTCAAGACCTCGAACAGTACTCAGAAACTTGCCGATGCCAACCTCAAAGGCGTCCAGGCTGATGCGACGACCAACGCTCAGAGCAACGTGAAGCTAACGGTTAAGGCGGTACTCTGCTGGAGCGAGTACTACAACGGCAAGTGGCAGCCGACAAAAACCTCAGACGTCGACCGGCCAACCGAGTTGGGGAATCACTACGATCCGCTGGACGGTTTCAGCCGTTCAGCCATCTGGCTCAGCTCCGTCGAAGAGGGGAGCGATCATTACCTGCGCATCTCGATCGAGGGCGATGCTTACTCGACGTTCCTGCTCTACAACACCCACAGCCTGCCGGCCCGCGAAGAGGATGTCTCCCACGAGCTAAGCGACATGTTCATCGGCCCACGTTACCTCGACACGCACACTAACGCCTTCCGCATCGAATATTACAAGTTCGAAGATGGAACAACCCTAAAGCGGCCCGTGCTGGGTAACCAACTCAGCGACCTCACCATCGAGACTACTCACCCTCTTCAGAACCTCTGGATTGCCCCGTTCTTCTACAAGGATAGCCGCCACGTTTTCTATGTCACTACTGAGATGCGGAGGGTGCTGATTAACAATCATCGGGGTTACGGCGTCGCCGTCGATCGGGGTTTAACGAAGGACGTAATGATTCCGCCGCTGGTTTTCGAGGTCGAGCCGCGGCCCGGGCCCAGGTTCTGGGGCGACGGCGGTCCAATCGGCCCCGATATGGGGGTCGTGAACCCTGACCCTATGCGGCGCTTCGTTAGCGGGGACGCCTACATCGACAAGGGTATTGGCGCCGCCGGCAGCGTGACCTATGGCGAAAGTCTGATCGGGCCCTCCGGTAAGTTGGCCGGCGTCAGGGGCAAGATATCCGGCGAGATATCCGGGAAGATATAAGGAGGAAGTTATGGCAATATCCGATTATGTGACCATCTTTCATGACCGGGCGGCGGTGTCCAGATTTGGAAGCGTGACGTTGAACAGCGACACGCAGTTCAAATACACGTTCGAGAACTTCTTCCATCCTCTTGTCGGCGAGCTGATCTCGAAGCTGAACAAGGAGTCGCTGGCGGACATGTTAGATGCCAAGTGGCAGCACACACTGATTAACGATTTCTTCAAGGACCTCTATCATCCGACGGAAAGCGATCTCGTTCAAGTCGCATACTCTCCAAAGGAGATAGATGTCACCGAACACGGGCCCTATGCAAATTACAATTGGGAGCTGCTTTTCCATGTCCCACTGACCGTCGCCGTCCATCTGAGCAAGACGCAGCGGTTCGCGGAGGCGCAGCGCTGGTTCCACTACATCTTTGACCCGACCTCGAATGATAAGAACGTTGCCCCGCCGATGCGCTTCTGGAAGTTCCTCGCCTTCCGGAATGAGAAGGACCCCAAGCAGATTGACGAGCTCCTTGCGCTCCTTAGCAAACCGGCGGCTGAACTGTCATCCGCGGATCAGAAGCTGCAGACGGATATCCTCAACGGCTATCAGGCGATCCTCAAGAAGCCGTTTCAGCCTCATGCGGTTGCGCGGACGCGGCATGTAGCCTACCAATACTGCGTCGTGATGAAATACCTGGACAACCTGATCGCCTGGGGCGACAACCTGTTCCAACAGGACACCGTGGAGTCCATAAACGAGGCAACACAGCGGTACGTGCTTGCCGCCAACCTGTTGGGACCTCGCCCGCAGCGAATCCCGCCGTCAGGGACGGTACGGCCTCAGACGTTCGCCCAACTTAAAGCGCGGACGCTGGATGCGATGGGCAACGCGCTGGTCGAGCTCGAGGGCCAGTTTCCCTTCAATCTCTCGCCGCTGATGTCAGGCGCGTCGGGCGGACGCACCGACAGCGCCACGCCTCTCTTTGGGATCGGGCGCACGCTCTACTTCTGCATCCCGCGCAACGACAAGCTGCTGGGCTACTGGGACGCGGTTGCCGACCGGCTGTTTAAGATTCGCCACTGCATGAATATCGAGGGTGTCGTACGCCCACTCGCCTTGTTCGACCCGCCCCTTGACCCCGGCATGCTGGTCAAGGCGGCAGCGGCGGGACTAGACATCGGTAGCATCGTCAGCGGTCTGAGCCAACCCATCGGTCCGGTACGTTGCCTGACCTTGATTCAGAAGGCGCTAGAGCTCTGCGGCGAGGTGCGCGGCCTCGGAGGCGCGCTGCTCTCCGCCCTGGAAAAAGGTGACGCCGAGCATCTCGCGCTCACTCGCCAGCGCCACGAGATTCAAATTCAGCAGATGGCGCAGGAGGTGCGCTTCTTACAGTGGAAATCGGCCGAGGAGGGGACCAAGTCGCTGCTCACCACCAGGGCGACCGCTTTGGAGCGGCTCAGCTACTACCAGCGTCAATTGGGCCTCCCGGCAGATCCGAACGCCCCCGGCACTCTGCCTCTGGGCCATTTCGAACTGACCGAGGAGAACTTCGACGATGCGTACAACGCGCTGGTCGTTCAGTACGACAAGATTGTGGCGCTCCAGAAACTCCCGGAATTGAAAATAACCGGCGGCACGTCTCCCGCGCAGCAGTCCGGTGCGGCAGGTCAGGGACGGCTGTATCTGAGTACTAACGAGGACGCGGAACTCAATTCCCACCTGCCAAGAGCAAGAGACACTCGCTTGGCTGCTTCCATTGGCGACGCGATTGCAGCGGTACTCACATTCATCCCTGACTTTGACATCAAACTCGCGTTTTGGGGAATGGGGGGCGCATCCAGGATATTTGGAGGGGCCAAGCTTCACGATGCCGCGAAGGGAGCTGCGGACATTCTTCGCATGGTATCGGCGTGGGAACAAGATCAAGCAGGAATGGCTAGCCGAACGGCGGGGCATGAGCGCCGTGCCGACGACTGGATGCTGCAATACAACCTTGCCGCGCACGAACTGATGCAGAACGGGCGGCAAATACTCACGTCGCTCATCGCGGAGCAGATCGCACATCACGAGTACCTTAATGTCCAGCAGCAAATCAAGAACGCGCAGGAGGTAGATCAGTTCCTACACGACAAGTTCACAAACGAGGAGCTCTATCTCTGGATGCAGGGCGAGGTCTCGCGGCTCTATTACGAGTATTACCGGTTCGCGTTCGACACCGCGCGAAAGGCCGAGCGAACTATGAAGCGGGAACTCATGCGGCCCGAGCTGGACGCGCAGGACTTTGTGAAGTTCAACTATTGGGACGGTGGGCGCAAGGGATTGCTCTCCGGCGAGGCGCTTCATCTCGATGTGAAGCGTATGGAGATGGCCTACCACGACAACAACAAACGCGAGCTGGAGCTGTCACGGCATGTTTCATTGCGACAACTCAACCCGATCGCTCTCCTGACGCTGAGATCGGCCGGCAGTTGCATGATAACGATCCCCGAATGGCTCTACGATCGCGACTGCCCCGGTCACTATATGCGACGCATCAAGAGCATCGCCCTCTCGATTCCGTCCGTCGCCGGCCCGTACACGAGCATCAACTGCACCCTCTCACTGCTGACGAGCACGGTGCGCAAGTCCCCGGTCGGCGACTATGCGCGGCAAGGGGTGGAGGATGACCGCTTCATAGACTACAGCGGCGCAGTGCAGTCCATCGTCACTAGTAGCGGCAGCAACGACAGCGGAATGTTCGAGACCAACCTGCGCGACGAGCGGTTCCTGCCCTTCGAGGGCGCGGGCGCGGTCAGTACTTGGAAGTTAGATATGCCTAAGGACTACCGCCCGTTCGACTACGCGTCGATCTCCGATGTCATCCTGCATATCCGTTACACCGCGCGGCAGGGCGTGAAATACGGCGACGTGAAAGCGTCGTTGGACGAACTGTTCCAGGAGGCAAGCCAGTCTAACCTCGCCCTCCTTTTCAGCCTGCGTCACGACTTCCCCACGGAATGGTCCGCATTCGTCAACAGCACGAACAACGACTCCTTCACCGCCACCATCCGCCGGGACCACTTTCCCTATTTCACCGAGGGCAAAGCGATCACAATTACTGGCCTCGACTTGTACGGACCGAACGGCACCGATGCGCCGAAGCACCACACACTCGGCAGCCAAGCCACACGGGATGCCGCAACGACCGAGCTGGGCGACAATCAGAAATTCACCGTCACCGCCGCTCCGGATGCGCCGGGCCCGGCCCAGCTTCTGACCCGCTCCGCGAATGCGCAGGTGTTTCTGACAATTCACTACTCACTCTAGTCAACCTGGAACTGAGGATGGAACCGGAAGGGGCACAATTCTGTCCGCGTTGTCCTCACTTTCGGTGGTTGAGGCCAGAGGTCAGAGGTCAGGTCAGGTCAGGTCAGAGGTCAGAGGTCAGAAGATTTCCATTTTTCATTTTTCATTTTTCATTTTTCATTTGCAGTCGAGGGTTGCTCGTCAGTCAATGACAAATGTCAAATGGAAAATCTTCTTCTGACCTCTGATATTGGGTCTTTACTCCTTCAATACCCAGCGCAAAGGCGCCAAGGACCGCAACCGCTGCGATTTTCTGCGCGACTTCTGGGCAGAAGCACGCGGAGCTTATTAGCAACGCCGAGTCCGACCGCTACCGAAAGTTGCCGAAAAACAGCGAAAATGATAAGCTCGGCGTCATGGCTGGTGCGGCTTATCTGATACTGACGGTTGAGCCACAAAGTTTGACGATCGCTAGATAACGATGCGTAAGATCGTACACATCGATATGGACGCGTTCTACGCTTCCGTTGAACAGCGGGATGATGTACTACTGCGCGGCAAACCTGTCATTGTCGCCTGGCAAGGAAATCGTTCCGTCGTCTGTGCCGCGTCATATGAAGCAAGGCCCTACGGAGTGCACTCGGCAATGCCCTTGGGCCGCGCGAAAAGCTTGTGCCCCAACGCGGTCATCGTCGCGCCGGATTTTTCGCGTTACCAGGAAGCTTCGCGGGCGGCGAGGGAGATCTTCGCGCAGTATACAGATTTGATTGAACCAGTATCGCTGGATGAGGCTTATCTCGACGTAACTGAGAACAAGGCCGGTTTGCCTACCGCGACGCGCGTGGCGATCGCCATTCGTAAGCACATCAGAGACGAGCTACGTCTGACCGCATCGGCTGGTGTGGCGCCAAGTAAGTTCCTGGCAAAAATAGCCTCGGACTGGCGCAAACCTGATGGACTCTTCGTCATCACACCGGAAAACGTGGCCGCGTTTCTACCGCCGCTGTCCGTTGGACGCTTGCCGGGCGTAGGCAGCGTTACCGAAGAGAAGCTTCGACGTCTCGGAATAAGAACAGTAGGTGAGTTGCAGAATCTCGATCTGACGACACTCGAAAACCAATTTGGCCGCTATGGAGTGCGTCTGCACGAACTCGCCCGTGGCGTCGACGATAGCAGCGTCGTTTCACACAGACCGACGCAATCGATGTCCGCCGAGAACACCTTTGAGCAAGACATACCGTTGTCCCAAACTGAGCCAGTGATCCGTCGTCTCGCCGAGAGCGTCTGGGCTAGTTCGCGCAAGGAGTCTCGAGTCGCACGTACCGTGGTTCTTAAACTGAAGACAAGAGAGTTCCAAATTCTCACCCGAAGCCACACGCCGCCCTCTCCCCCTTCTTCCTGCGAGGAATTAATTAACATAGCGCTGTTGCTGCGAGAGCGAGTAGCTCTGAGCCCGCAGCAGCTCTATCGTCTGGTTGGAGTCGGTTTAGGCAACTTTCGAGAGCCATGCGCCGGCCAGGGAATCGAGGCCGAATGAGCCCGATTCTGACTCCGGGGTCAGTTGAACAATCGAGCGATGCGTAATAACCTACATCTCTAAATAGCGGACGCATCGCTTATCCAAGTAATCCAGGGAGGCATTCATGGCAATCACTGAAGTAGCAGTACTCGGTTGCGGACTGATGGGCTCAGGCATCGCGCAGGTGTGTGCACAGGCCGGGCGCTCCGTAACGGTAATCGAAGTCTCCGAGGAGTACTTGAACAAAGGCCTCGCGGGCATCAACAAACAGCTCGACAAGTTAGTCGAGAAAGGACGGCTCAGCTCCGAAGACCGGGACGCAACCATCGGGCGATTGCGCGGCTCGACCCGCCTCGAAGACGCCGCCGGCGCTCACATCGTCATAGAAGCAATCATCGAGAGCATGGATGAGAAGAATCGAACTTACGGCCGGCTCGATCAGATATGCCCGCCGGAAACGATCTTCGCTTCGAACACCTCGAGCCTGTCGATCACTCAGATGATGACCGCGACCAGCGCGGAGCGTCAGAGGCGATTCCTGGGAATGCACTTCTTCAACCCGGTCCCGGTAATGAAGCTGGTCGAAGTTGTTCGCACGATCCTCACTGATCCTGAAGTCTTTGCCGCCGCCACTGAATTCGGCCGCGAGATCGGCAAGGTTCCCGTGCAGACTTCGGACCGGACGGGGTTCATCGTGAATCGTCTTTTGGTTCCCTACATGCTGGATTCGATACGCGCGCTCGAAGAGGGCGTCGCCTCGATCGTAGACATCGACAATGCGATGAAACTTGGCTGCGGCTATCCGATGGGCCCGCTCACGCTTGGCGATTTTGTCGGACTCGACACGACTTATTACATAGCGAACATAATGTTCGATGAGTTCAAGGAAAAGAGATTCGCTCCGCCTCCGCTGCTGAAGCGAATGGTGATGGCTGGATTGTATGGAAGAAAGAGTCGTCGTGGGTTTTACGAGTACAGCGACCCGGCTAATCCACGGCCGATGAATCTCTTGTAGCGGAGTAAAACTCAACATTTCTTTAACGCCTTCGCAATTATCCCATCCGTGCTCGGCCCCCGCTTCATTGCGTAAGTTCTTTCAGTTTGGCTTGAATAAATTCCTTGGTTGGCGTGGGAGTGATCTTCCCGTCTATCTGATAAATGCGACAGCCATACGAATGACCTTCATTTCTTCCGTCAAGGTCTTTGCCGTTCACTCGAATCGAGGGCGAACCCTGAAAGCCTACTTTCGCAGCTTGCGCTTCCGAGGTGACATTGATTAACACCAGGTCGGTTTTGATTTTCTTCTCTTCCAGAACGGCTTTGAGATTGATGAGGGCTTGCTTATGCCCCGGACAGGATTTGAAGTATAGAAACTCAACCTTCACTTTACCTTCTGCCTGGCTTCTCTCTGGCGGCGTTTTCATCTCGTGTAGCATCTCTTTCAGTTTGGCCGTGAATGCCGGTTCATTGAGCGCCAGCGCTTTGGTGACGCCGCCGAGTTGATGCATCCAGAATGCGGGTGGCGGCGGATCATCCTGCCAGTCCGCGTCATCGCCGTATAACAAGTAGACATCCCAGGCAATGAATCGTTCGGTCTTTAGGACGCGCTCCCAGTCCTTTCCGGTTTTGGACTCAGGGTCCAGGTAGTAAGAGACTCGCTTGTCTCGGAAGCTGTTCGATAGCTTCCGCGCTTCGCCTTTGAAGTCACCGCCAAAGATGGGAAGCCATACGATGTATGCTTTGACTCTATCATCGGTAACGCTCTTGAGTGTCTTTTCAATGTTGGAGAACCCCCAACGGCACATCGGTCAGGTGGGAGAGACTAGCGCAATCAATCGCACCTTGCCTGCGTCGGCTTGAAAGGCGGCTTTGAATTGCCCGACGTCGCCAAGCTCGGGCGCCCTTGTCCGGCGGCTTACAGCACTAGTCGAGCGCCGATGTTTCTGCGCGGCATTGGTAGCCGGCAGACTGACCGCGAATACGATGGATGCAAAGACTAGTACGGTGAGATTCTTCATTTCTTAACCTCTCGTTTCGCGGCACGGCTGATCTCAACTATGACAGGGCATTTTGCTTCCGCGCCGTGTCTTGCTAGTTCCGTTTCACAGGCTTGCAGATGACGGCGAAGCGTGCGATCGAATGAGCGAAGCCCTTTCAATCGCTCGCCAATCTCAAGGAGCTTCGTTTGTAGCAAGTCCCGCATCTGTCCGCACGCGCCGGCACTTCCCCCGGTCAACAGAGTTGTGATGTCATCCAGAGAAAAGCCCATCTCCTGCGCTTGTTTGATGAACCTCACGCGCTCTATCGTCTCAACCGCGAAAAGACGGTAGCCGCCGTCAGAACGGGGCGAGGGCGGTAACAGTTTTCGCCGTTCGTAATAGCGAATAGTGGCAACGCTCACACCTGAGCGCTGTGCTATTTCGCCAATACGAAGCCGGGATTGATTCACAGGGAGAGTCTACACCGTGGAGCAAGGTGTAGAGTCAAGTGAAAAGTTCATAGGCGTCGGATCAGCAACCCTTGAACGCCCACATAGAAATAGGACACTACCTGCCGTTGAAGCGTGCGACTCCATTGGGAGATAATGGCGGAAGCGACTCTTAGCGAGGAATAAAGCGATGCAAAAAAATCCGAGAGAATCAGACGATCCAATGATTCAACAGAGACCCGCGACCGCGTCAACCTTCCAGCTTGAGATGGGTTTTGTTAGCAATGCAGAACAAGCTAGAAAATACGCCGGTCAGTGGGTTGCCCTCGGCGGAGATCGAGTTGTTGCCGCTGGTCATCACCCGACAGAAGTCTTGGCAGAAGCAGAAACACACGGTCACGACGATCCGGTGCTGCACTACTTTCCAGTTCGCGATCCTGACACGATGTTCTAGGGAGGCTTGTCACCAGTATGAGCGGAACAGCGAAAAAGTACTTGTGCCGGTCCGATTGCGATCAGGCGATGTAGTTCACCTAAGTCACTAAAAAAACTTGCCATGCGCTTTGTTATTGACACCACTGCTTCGTCTGTAATAGTGTGCACCAAGCTTTTTCGGGGACCTGCGCCACGAACTTGTTAGCATTGCGCTACGGCGCGGACTAGGTTTGAGTTTGCAAGGCAGGATATCAATGTATTCTCTAATCAAGAGAAGAACGAAGCAGACAGAATCAGACAAGGCATCTAGCAAAGACGAGCTAATGGAGCACGAAGAGAAATCGACGGACATTATTTATGGGTTCACATTAAACCCAAGACCATATCTCATCACTCGCTATGCAACTCTCTGCGCTGTTCTCTCGGCTGTTTCAATAGTTATCTCCTTTTTGGCAGTTATAACTTTGCCAAGCCATTTCTTGGGAGTTGGGACATTTTATTTCGCCTCTATATTCTATGCGATCATTACTTATTGGTTTGGCGGATGGGGTCTAATAGCATCTTTCATTGGCGCGGTTGTAGGTTCCGGCCTTTTGGCAGGCATGGCTCCTTCATTCGCCTTTCCATTTGCTATTTCGGACATTTGGGAACCATTAACACCTTTTTTATTCTTGCGGTTGGTGCCGAAATTGGGAATAAGAATAGATCCTCTTGGTGGAAATATTTTGGCCAATATTTCTTACGCACTTCTGTTTCTTGTTTTCGGTGCAGCACTCCCACCTCTAATAAGCGGAATTTGGGGAACTTGGATACTGTCAAGGAAAGGAATTGTTCCATCGGATTCCTTTTGGGTTGCTGTCTTTAGTTGGTGGTTTGGCGCAGCTCTATTGTTGGCTCTTTTCGTGCCGGCTATTTGTAAAGCTTTGGCAGGGTATATGCGCAGGCTTGACTTGGCATGCCATGGTTTTTTTTCATAACCTGAGGTTTCAAGGAAAGCAGATTAAGCAGAGATAGGTTTGTTGGGGAAAGTCTTTGGAAAAGGATCGTCCCAAATCTGACCTGGATGGATTAGTCGCCGTTATTGCAAAAGGTATTTTTGTAATTGGCGCCATTATATTCTCCCTCGTGGCATTTCATCCGGTCACTGATATCCCTCATGCTCTAAGACATTCAGGGGTTGGCATGACCATCTTTGCCTCTTTTATGGGAGCTTATGATTTTGCGACGTCTCAGGGTCGAAAGGTTGATAGATGGTTGCTAGGATGCAATCTTACAATCCTGATCACAACTATCCTCTTCTGTACTCTAGCAATATCTAAGGACGATAGGGTGGTCCATAATATTTTCGTTCACTCGGCGCTGTTCTTGTATGTAGTTTGGGATTTGATAGCAGTTTATTACTATGGACAAGTGTCTAGGTCTGGACTTGTCTCATATAGGACTATGTTAAGGTTTGATTTGCTCCTCTTTACTATCTACTCTCTAGCTTACATCCCTGTAGATCGGTTTGTTAACCCGACAGTCGCGGAAGCGATGTTCCAAACTCATTCAGAGCATGCACTTTCTGATCTCATCGCGGGAACAATCCTCATCGCTGAGTTCGGAGGGTTTCTATTCTACAGACCTAAGGTTGCCCCTCCTGTTGCATTAGGAGAAAGACTGTCAGTGGTTGATGGTTATGCAACGGTAGCCAACTATTATAACAATGGTAACTTTGTGATGTGGGTTGAACAAAGTCACACCCGAAATAGGCTAAGTCAGCTAGATATTAAGGGAGTAGTTGTTGATTTGGGATGCGGCACGGGACGTTATATTGAAGATTTATTGCAGCGAGCAGACAGGATCTACGCGATCGATTCGAGCGAGGAAATGCTCAAGGAGCTGCGGAAAAAATATAACAGTCCAAAGTTGGTCATTGACAATAATGAGGCCGATTTGGGACTTGAGGCATTAGATCCCGACAGCGTGGACGGAGTCTTCTGCTCATTGTTAATTGACCATGTCGGAAGAAACCGGTTGCAGGACATTTTTGTCGCTGCTTATCGGGTGCTACGGCCTGGGGGTTGGTTTTATATCACCGATATTAATCCGTATTATGAGCAGCTAGAACATCCCTACGCCGAGTATATGAACCCTCAAGGTGAGGGAGTTAGAATTATTGTTTATCCGCACCCTATTTCTGAGATCAAAACCAGATTTGAATCCGCAAGATTTAGTAGCTGGGAGTTGAGAGAAGTAAACGTATTACCTGAACATGCGGAAAAATGGGATAAACTACAGGCTTTAGTTGGGCATCCCTTAATTTTTGAATATCTCGCGATTAAGTAGACTAGTTCTAGAAGCCAACTTCACTACGCACAATTCCCAAGCGCAAAATGAAAGATATTTCCTCGAGAAACATCACTGAATCGAAACACCGACAAGTTGATACCTCCACGCAATCGCTATCGAAAGTCGCCACCGGCTGGACCATTCCAAACTAGACAAATGCGATTTCGCGATCAGCATAAGGAAGGGACCTACCGCTTAAATAGAAATAACAAGGAACTAGACTTCCTCGGCACAAGATCAACTAATCCGCAGCCTGATTTGGCACGATAGTGGTTTTCTGCGTAGCCAGCCCCAGTATTATCGCGATGATTCACATTTGGGTTACGAAGTGATAGTTCACCGATGGGAAAACCAGCTCACAGGTGGCTATTATGAAACGTACTATGCGCCCGCAATCGGTAAGATTCCTGCGATGTTACTAAGAATCAAGAGTGAGGAGGAAGCGGGCAACAAAGAGCTCGCGAATCGTTTACGTAATCAATTGGAAAGTGACAAGCAGAAACACTGAACCACATCCTTACCGAATCTTCCTGTTGTTCTCGTGATCTTGACTTCCCAACCTTCGTGGATTAGTCTTCGGCTATCTTCTGAACACGCGTTTCACACTCGAAGAACCCCCGAGTACGCGTAGCAATCCCTTCAGCATAACTATCTTTGAGGCCTCGATAACATATGTCCGGACACGTGAGGCCACGGGACCGAGTGCTATTCGGCACGGGGGACTATCATAATGAGTGCACAATCGTGGGATACCGTCGCAACCAGTTTCGAAGACGAAATCTTTAACACCTTGACTGGTGATCGTAACAAGATCATACGCGGTCACATAGATCGATTCAGCTCGGCGGACTCCGTCGCATGCGACTTCGGCTGTGGCGTTGGCAGATACTTGCCGCTATTGTCTCAGAAGTTCAAGGCTGTGTGCGCCGTCGACATTTCCAAAAAGTGTCTGGAAGTAGCCCAGCGTAAATATGCCTCGCTTGAAAACGTTACTTACTGGAAACTGGATCTTTCAACCAATCATTCCAAACTAGACAAATTCGATTTCGCGATCAGCATAAACGCGCTGCTGCAGCCCTCGCTGCGAAAACGCCGCTCCGCATTGGAAACTATCTTTCAACACTTGAAGCCGCAGGGGAATCTGGTTGTTGTGGTTCCTTCGCTCGAGTCGGCTCTTTTCTCGACCAGCCGCTTGTTCGATTGGAGGGAGAGAACAAGCAATGGACGTAAGAATGGCTTTGCGATAAAGCTCGGGCCAAAAGATGCTCGCAGTGTTGATGTGGCGAGGGGAGTGTTGAATCTGGACGGGTGGCACGAGAAGCACTACTTGAAAGAAGAATTGCTCGTCGCGCTCGAAGGTGTTGGCTTCGAAGTTGACCATTTCGAGAAGGTGGAGTACACGTGGAGCGTGATGTTTGACAAGCCGCCGAGATGGATGAGAGATCCATATCCGTGGGACTGGTTGGCGACTTGCCGCAAGAAGTAGAGGTGACGTCGATGACAGAACCGAAGGCGAGCCGGCCGCACATGCCGGGATATGGAATAGCGGATGCCAACGAAGGCAAAGGTCTGCTTCCGTGGAGTTGGGCAACTGAGCGGTTAACCAACGCACACACGTATTGGGTAGCGACGATTACTCCTGCCGGGAATCCGCACGCGATGCCGGTATGGGGCGTCTGGCTGGATGATGCCTTCTACTTCAGCACCGGCATTCAATCTCGCAAGGCTCGCAACCTTGTGGTGAATTCAAAATGTGTCATTTGTTGCGAGCTCGGCGAAGACCAGGTCGTGCTCGAAGGTGAAGCCCGGTTGGTGGATGATGCAGACTTGCGCCTGCGATTCGCAGGGAGTTATCAAACGAAATACAACTGGGACACGGAAGGTTTCGACGAGCCGTTCTACGCCGTTCGACCGGCAGCAGTGTTTGGGTTCTCTACCGCTCCCGGCGCCTTTGTAGCAACCGCGACTCGATGGTCTTTTGATTAGAAGTGATGACGCGCGAACCGGGACCACCTCTCACACCTCTACTCCTGTCTCATGAGCGCAATGATCTGCGAATGAGACTACATATGGTGTGGTGAGGTGTGTGGTAGAATCCTTGGTGGAGGTCACATGTCAACAGACTCATCGGAACTAACCGGCAAGGTCGTCAATGGCGTGATCGTGCTAGACCAACCCGGCAAGCTTCAGGATGGAACTGCCGTTCGCGTTATGCCTGTCGAAAAGCCTTCAGGCGGCGAAGAGTCTGAAAGCCTCAAAGAAATGCTCCTTAGTTTTGCGGGTATGGTTGAAGGACTACCACCAGATATGGCGCTTAACCACGATCATTACCTGTACGGTGTTCCCAAGAAGACAGATCAATGAAAGCGGTCTTTGCCGACACATTCTATTACTTCGCACTTCTAGATCCCCACGATTCAAATCATGACATAGCAGTTGATGTGACTCGCGGTCTGGAGTCTGAGATCGTGACGACTGCGTGGGTTCTCCTGGAATTAGCGAACTCGCTTTCGGCAGCATCCCACAGAAAAGTATTTGTCGGGTTTCTTGACAAATTGCGCGCCAGCCAAGGCGTCACCATCTACGAAGCCGATAGAGAGTTATTCGATCTCGGGGTCGCCCTGTATCGCGACAGAGATGATAAGGATTGGTCTCTGACTGATTGCATCTCGTTCGTAGTAATGAAATTAGAAGGCATCGATGAAGCGTTGACGGGTGATCGCAATTTCGAACAAGCTGGACTCAAAGCACTGTTTCGTCAGCCCTAAGCGGCGATGATGCAACCGCAACCGGCAAGCCCTACATCCAGTCAATAAATATCAATTCTCAGCGCGCTACGGGCGGATGCCGCGGCGCTTCGGACCAAGGTCTTGAGGTAAAACCTCGTAAGCCATCTCAACCCAATCGCACAATAACCGCCGCGTGTCTCGCGGGTCGATGATCTCTTCAACCCCAAACGCTTCGGCGGTTCGAAAGGGTGAACGAAGCTCATTCAACATCTCCTCGATCTCGCGGCGGCGCGCATCCGGATCAGGTGACGCTTCGATCTCGCGACGATAAGCCGCCATCACTCCACCCTCGATCGGCAACGAACCCCAATCTCCCGACGGCCATGCATAACGAAGATTGAGCGCCTGAGCGTTGCCGTGAGCCGCACCCGCTACGCCGAACACGCGGCGCAAGATAATTGAGACCCATGGGACCGTCGCTTGATAGACCGCTGCCATCGCTCGCACTCCGTACCGAGCGGTGCCCGCGCGTTCGGCCGCGGTGCCGATCAAAAAGCCGGGTTGATCGACGAAGTTGACCACCGGCAAATGAAACGTATCGCAGAAGTCGATGAACCGAGTCATCTTTTCGCAACCGTCTGCGTTCAACGCACCTCCGCCTTGCTGAGAATCACAGGCCAACACGCCAACCGGATAACCGTTCAATCGCGCCAGGCCCGCAACAGCGGGACGGCCGTAGTAACGACCGATCTCAAAAAACGAATCGCGATCAAGGACGAGGCTCAAGAGACGGCGTATCTCATAAGCGCGGCGCCTGTCCCGAGGGATGATCGACAACAGCTCTTCCTCGCGGCGTTCAGGATTATCGCGGCCTTCAGATCGGGGAGGAACCTGCCACACGTTCGAAGGCAGATATGAAAGCACACGGCGAATCTGAGCGAATGCCTCGTCTTCGGTGTCGACTTCGTTGTCGACCGCCCCGCTTCCTCGCGCATGAATGTGCGCGCCGCCGAGTTCTTCCTTGGTGACGTTCTCTCCAACGCCTCGCACGACTACCGGAGGACCCGCGACGAATAACTGGCTAGTCCGATTCACCATCAGAGAGAAATGCGAGTGAACGACGCGCACGGCGCCGAGTCCCGCAACCGATCCCATACAAGCGCCGATGACGGGCACCTCGGACATCAACGCCACGACAATGTCCCACGAAGGATTCGCCGGAACGTAAGTGCGGCCCATCATCTCGAGACTCTTTACGCTTCCTCCGCCTCCGGTGCCGTCGACCAAACGAATGATTGGCAATCGCAACTCTCGCGCGAGTTTTTCACCGTAACCGGCTTTGTCACCGATGCGCGCATCGGCAGCTCCGCCTCGCACGGTGAAGTCATCGCCGCCAACCACGACTCGACGGCCGTCGATCCGCGCGGTTCCTACTACGTAATTTGAAGGAATGAACGAAACGAGTCTGCCGTCTTCGTAGGTCGCCTTGCCTGCCAGCGCTCCGATTTCATGAAAGGAATCGGGATCGACAAGGCGGTCGATGCGTTCGCGCACCGTGAGTTTGCCGCTATTATGCTGGCGCTCTACGTTGGCCGGCCCTCCCATTTCCTTCGCGAGGTCAACGCGCCGTTTGATTTCGTCAACTTCGTCTTGCCAGCTCACGCAGGGTGACTCCTTTTTGAGTTTGCGAGAACGATCATGTAGGGCGATGTCTCGACGGCTCGGATTCGGTGGTAGCACAGACTTCAGTCTGTTTTGCTTTTGTGTGAGCTTGCCGGCATATACAGACTGAAGTCTGTGCTACGCACGAAGCTCGGCGGCAATCTCGCGGGCAGTATCGCGCGCCCGCTGAATTTCGTCGGGCCTGTATGAAATGGCGCCGACGACTGCGTGGCCGCCTCCGTTATAACGCTCGCATATAGACGCGAGATTGTGACGGCGCGGTTGCAGGCTCCACGGATTGAATCCGACCGAGATCTTCGACCGGCTCGACGACAGACTCACGCTGACGGTGTACACGCATTCCGGAAACAAATAGTACGGTATGAACTTGCTGTAGCCTTCGGCGTCGTGATCGCTGAGATCGAAATAAACTACGCCTCTCGAGCACTCGGCTGCTTCTTTGATCAGGTCGATCATCTTCACGTGCCGCTCGTAAAGCGGACGGAACTCGCGATCGACCAAAGGGTCGCTGATGATTTCCGCGAGCGACTCGTTTTGCATGCCGTGGATTATTCTGGACATGACTTCGGGGTCGCGGCTGGCTTCGATTACCAGCATCAACTTCAACGCCGGGGCCTCCAGCTCGACAGCCGTCTTCGCATTTTCATACTGAGCGCCGTCGATAATATCGGCCCAATGGATCAACTCACGCAGGTTGGTCAGATCAAACCCGTATTTGCCGGCAACGGTATCCGCTATGAACTGCGTGCATGATTTGTAATCTGGATCGTAGAACTTGTGTGGCCATTCAAGCGCTCGATAGTGCTTCTCGTCTTCAGGCGAGAGAAACGCGCTCTGGTGATGATCAAACCACCAGGTGAGTTTCGATGATGGACTGTATTTGAAATCGACGATCGCATTCTCATCGCCGTCAAAGAGTTCTTCTTCGATGACCTTTTGGTTTGGCTTGTGCGCGAGCCCGGTGTAGGAGATCTCGGCATCAGGTCGGACCTTTTCAGCAAAGAAGCGAGAGAAGACGGCTGCCGAGGCAAAGCCATCAAAGCAGTGATCGTGGTGCAGTATCCTGAGTTTCATTTGGAATTTGGTTCCTGTTAGTGGACCTGTTAGAGGTCTTATTTAAGTAAGACAATCTACCATTGGCGACGATAAATGGTGAAGCCGAATATGAAAAGTGCGCTTCGTTGCACGCCTGTTCGACAGTCTGAGACGCGTACAGAACAGCCTACATAATTGACTGCCGAAGAGTTTGTGCGCCGATTCTTGCAGCACGTCTTTCCGGAGCGGCTTTGTGAAAGCGAAGCACCATAGGTTGCTTGCTCTTGGCGATGGGTTTGATTTGAAGTGGACTTTGACTGGGCTCAGTCGAGGACTGCACGACCGCCCGCATAGCGGCGACGGCATACAGCCCCGGGTTAAGCGCAGCGGGAAGATAGGAACTTGCTTCGCGGCCTCCGCCGAATGGGTTGTTAGCCATCGATCCAAAACAGCCAAGCCTGTCAAGCGTAGTGGTGTATTGGCGGGTTGGGCGGCGGAGCAGTCCTCAGCGTCCTCAGCGGTTTTCTTGAATCGTCACACAATCAACCGCAAGGACACTGAGGACGCTGAGGACCAACACACTATGACCCCATGCCTGGCAAAGGACATGTGTGCCGGATCGCTTCCACAAGTGGTAAAATTTAATTGGTCCAAAATATCGAAGGTACTCTTATGGCAGTACAAACTCTAAAAGACGTTCTTAAAGCTCAAACAATCGAAGGCGAGTTGTGCGAGGCAATGGATGATCATCGCGTCCGGTGTTTTGCGTGCGGCCACCGTTGTGTGATTCTCCCGGGGCTGGATGGCATATGCCGGGTGCGCTACAACGAAGACGGCCGCCTGATGGTGCCAAGTGGATATGTAGGCGCGATTCAATGCGATCCGACCGAAAAGAAACCCTTCTTCCACGCGTATCCCGGATCGCTCGCGCTGACTTTCGGCATGCTGGGCTGTGATTATCATTGCAGCTATTGTCAGAACTGGGTCACGTCGCAAGCATTGCGCGATCCAAAAGCTGTTTCGCCGCCAATGGAAGTGACTCCGCGCGAGATGGTCGAGATCGCGCGCAGGTCGGGAGCCCGACTGGTTGTCTCGAGCTACAACGAACCGCTCATTACCAGCGAATGGGCTGTAGAGATCTTCAAGCAAACCAAACCTGCGGGTTTCGTTTGCGGCTATGTTTCAAACGGGAACGCGACACCCGAAGTGCTGGACTACATCAGGCCGTGGGTTGATCTCTACAAGATCGATTTGAAGGGCTTCGACGATCGGAACTATCGCAAGCTCGGCGGTCTGTTGTCTAACGTGCTGGACACGATCAAGATGGTTTACGAGCGAGGCTTCTGGCTCGAGATAGTCACGCTGCTCATTCCGGGCTTCAACGATTCCGGCGACGAGGTAAAAGCCGCCGCGGATTTCATCGCGAGCGTCTCACCGGACATTCCATGGCACGTCACCGCGTTTCATCAAGACTATAAGATGATCGGGCCCGACAACACTTCGATCGAGACGCTGATTCGCGCTGCCGAAACTGGCTATGATGCGGGGTTGAATTATGTTTATGCGGGCAACCTTCCAGGGCGCGTTGGAAACCACGAGAACACTCGTTGCCCGAACTGCAAGACCACTTTGATTGAGCGCTACGGTTTTAGAGTGTTGAGCAATCGGATTCGGGATGGTGCTTGTCCAGACTGTGGGAGAAAGATCCCTGGCCGGTGGAGTGACACGTATCCCGTTTACACTAGCGATTATTAGGTCGGGACTAGATCCGAGTAAACCCGCCAAATCCGTGCAGCAAGTAGGCAATTCCTTGTTTTTCTGGGAAGAATTCTCAGCCTATTCTCGCCGTTGTCGGCTTGAACTCGGCACAATAATAGGTTGGGAAGGGTGGCTTGCCCCCGCCGGATTAGCTCGCAAGAAAAACAGCGGGGGCAAGCCACCCTTCGCGACCTTTCATTCTTATGATCGCTCCTGCCCTTCGCGATGCTTCTCAAACGAGTGGCCTGTTCCTCGGGCAGGCTCCGACGGATTATTCCGTAGCGGTCTCTGCGGGCTGAGTTCCGGCGCCGTACAGAACTTGAATTATGGAATGGCGGGTCGTATCAGCAAGGGCATCCTGGTTGCGCACCGGTGGAAGTGCGCCGCCCTCCTCCGCAATAACCTGCTCGATGAATTGATCCTGAAGTCGCCGGTAAGCCTTCACGTTGCCGCCGCTGTTGAACACCGCGAACAGAACGGGCCCATGCGCGCGCGTATAAGCGATTCCAACCAGGGTACTCACACCGTTGTCAATTGAAACAAGCGTGCCGGTTTTCGCGATCACCGATCCGCGAACGTCGTCCCGAATTAGTCGGCGCTGCAGCGTACCCGAATCAATGCCGGCAACTGCCATAACGTCTTCGGGCTTGAGCGAGTGCTCCGCCAGCACTTCGATCAGCGTTCGCAAGACTTTCAGCGCGGCCCGAGGAGTTATGCGATTGAAATCCAGGCCCGACGTGCGTCCGACAAAGACATCGCTTTCGGCGATACCGAGTTTCTTGACCAAATAATTCTGAATCGCTTCCGGGCCGCCGAGCGACGCTCCAACAACTTCGGCGATGGCGTTGCTGCTGTGCGCGTTCTGAAACAGCAAAATCGAAACAAGCGGGTCCGAGTAGTGTGACAACAGGAGCGATCCCGATTTATCGCCGAACCCGGTGTCTCCGTTGATTTTGATTCCGGCCTTCTGAAGCGCTGCGCGAAGCTTTGTTGCTGATGTCTCGCGTGAAAGGTTCGAATGGTACCCGTTTGCGAAGTAGTAGAACTGGCCGGAGATTCTCAAGCGTCCGGTAACCCGCGAGATGCCCGTGCGCGAGAGCTGGGCTGCGACCTCTTCGACATCGTACAACGAAAACATCGGATCGCAGCCACCTTCGACCACGAGGTCACCTTCGAGCGTGCGCGATCGAACATCAACCGCCCCATCCGCACAAAAGTTTGTTCTGAAGCGATAGTCGGGTCCGAACCTGACAAGGGCGGTAAGCGACGTCGCAAGCTTCATTACAGAAGCTGGATTAAAAGTTACGTTTGGGTTGAGTGCTGCAAGCGTCTGCCCGGCAGCGAATGTTTCGATCAGAATACCTTGTTCATCCGGACTCTTCCCGCCGGCTTGCATGATGTCGATGTAACCGGAGACGGCTCGAAGCGCGCGCGGCTCATCAGCGGGACGATAGGGCTCCCCTCCAGGGGATCGCCCCGGCTCTTGAATGCAGATGCGAAGAAGCACGAGTAACAGCGGAAGGACGATGATTCTCTTCACTGGCCGGAACCCTCTTGTTCGATCGTGTTTTATCTCCTGCGGCCACACGACACGTGGTCATTATACAAACATGCGGAACGAATAATCCACTGAGTTTTCTTGTGGATTGCCAGATCAGTATTTTGCTAGTTCCAGCGCGCGCTTGACCACGTCATCGACCTGAGGCAAGACCGCGCGCTCGAGGATTTTTGCAAACGGCACCGGAGTGTATTCTGATCCGACTCGAAGCACCGGTCCGTCAAGACAATCGAAGCATTTCTCGCTGATCTGGGCGGCTATTTCGCCGCCAAAGCCTGAAAACACTTTGTCCTCATGAACCACAAGTGCCTTCGCAGTTTTGCGCACCGACGCGACCACTGTGTCCATGTCCAACGGCGCCAGAGACCGCAGATCGATAACTTCAGCCTCAATACCGTGCTCGTCTTTCAATTGGCTCGCGGCGCGCAAGCACCAATGTACCGTAGTGCCATAGGTTACGATCGTCAAGTCTCCGCCTTCTAATCTCACGCGAGCTTTTCCAAAAGGGATTTCGTAGTTCGCCCCGGGGTTCGGCGCTTTGGCGAACATCTGGTTGTAAAGATACTTCGGTTCGAGAAAGAAAGTTATGCCTCGGCTTCGCATCGCATGGCGCAAGAGGCCTGCCGCATCGTCGGCAAAGGCCGGTGTTACGACGCGCAAGCCCGGCATCGTGCTGAAAACTGCTTCCAGGTTTTGTGAGTGATAGAGACCGCCATTTATGTAACCACCTGAGGCAAGCCTGGCAACGATGTTCGGAGCGAACTGGCCGTTTGAGCGATAGTAGTCGTGCGAGGTATCCACGACCTGCTCCATTGCGGGCCAAAGGTAATCCGCAAACTGCGCGGCTTCAATTACCACCCAAATGTCATCTCGAAAACGCGAAAACCCGTTCGCGGTTCCCACTATGTGATCCTCGGCGATCGGCGCATTGAAGATGCGGCTCGGTCCGAACTCCTGCTGCATACCTTTGGTGACATTGAACACTCCGCCCTTCTCCTTTGAAGCAACGTCCTGCCCCCAAAGGAAGGTGTTCGGATTGCGGTGGAACTCGAGTTTGAGCGTTTCGTTGATCGCCTCGCGAAGAGTGAACGGGGTTCCACCTTCCGCGGGAATCGTCGACTCCAAGGCTATGGGTGCCTCTTCGGGCACCACAAACAGAGTTGCCGTTTGCGGGTCGGGGTCGGGCGCAGCCTCGGCGCGCTCCGCCGCATCGGTGACCTCCTCCTTGTTCCCTTCCTCGATTGCCAGCAATGTCACCTCTTCGACTTCTTCAACATTCAGAAGGTGCAATCGAAGGCGTTCGTAGGGATCATACGTGCGAACGTCAGCTAGCTCCTCCTCACTGCGATACGATTCATGGCGATCCGAATTAGAGTGCGCGAATATCCGTTCGCAAAATGCGTGCAAGAGGACCGGCCCATCACCCCTGTGAACTATTTCAGTAGCGCGGCTCACTGCCTTCACGGCGTCGAATGGATTAGTGCCGTCGCAGTTGATTATCGTCAAACCGCGCAGCCCGCGAAAATTCTCGGACACCATTGGGTTCGCAGTCTGCTCGGCGACCGGAACCGATATACCGTAGCCGTTGTTCTGAACGACGAAAATGACCGGCAGCCGCTCGCGGCTTGCGCCGTTGAGCGCTTCGAACACGTAGCCTTCCGAGCAAGACGACTCTCCCTGGCTGCAAAACACGATCGAGTCGGCGTCATAGTACTTGACTGCGCGCCCGAGGCCGGCCGCATGCTGAGCGTGATTCCCGGTAGCCGATGACACGTTCCAAATCCCGATCGGGATTTTGGCGAAGTGGTTGCTCATATGGCGGCCGCCCGACGCGACATCCGCAGCCTTCGACAAACCGTTCAGGATTATTTCGTAGGGCGTAATGCCGGCCGCCAAACACGTGAGCATGTCGCGATAATACGGGAACAAGTAATCCTTGTTAGGCCGGAAAGCGCCTCCGATGGCAACCTGGATGCCATCGTGTCCAGCGTGTGAGGCGTGATAAGACCAGCCCTTCGCTTGCCTCAGGTAGGTTCGTGCTTTGTCATCCAGGAGCCGGCCGAGGTGAATCAGCTTGTACCATTCGAGTTGTTTCTCGATTTCGATGGTGCCGCGCGCATCGGCAAGCGGTTTGTACGCAATATCTCCCACTATCTGTGCTGTCATTCTTCAGTTTCCCTCGCGCTCGTTCTTTTCTCCTGCCCGTCGCCAATACACCCGCGATGAGTGAATTCTGCAAGACTTCGCACACGGCGAAAGTTAGCCGGGCACCCCCATTGTCGAGTTTCGAGACGTCATCACAACTTTTCAACATAGCAAAAAAATAATCCGGGAACAACTAACTGCTTGATGCAGAGTTCAACGAATCATCGGGCGTTAGTTGAGAGTCCGTGATTTGACGTGTCGCTGAGCCCCCTGAAACGAGAGGCGAGTGATTTGAAACGACAGGTGAGTTTTGGCGAAGGACGTTTTCTTGACAGAGTCAAAGTCGATCTCGTACCATTTGTTCGAATTCGAGAGGGGCTGTAGCTCAGTTGGCAGAGCGCGTGGCTCGCATTCACGAGGCCAGGGGTTCGAATCCCCTCAGCTCCACCAATCATTCAAACATTTAGCGCTCTAACCGGCCGCTTTCCTTTTGGGCATTGTGACAATTTTGTGACAATTTTTTTCTTGCGAGTAGTTCGAGAGGCTTGCGACCGCGCTTCGCCTCCGCTGATCGGTCGCGTGAGTATACCGCTTGGTCATTCGAAGATCAGCGTGTCCGAGCAACTCGGCAATCGTGAAAGGATCGACTCCGCTATCCGCGAGTCGCGTTGCAAACGTGTGCCTCAGATCGTGGAAACGGAACCCCTCGATCTTCGAGTCTTCACGTGCTCGCGCGAACCCGGTCTTGATGTCGAGCGGCGCTTTACCGGTCTTGTCACAAACGAACACTGATGCTGAACCGTTCGCCTCCTTCTTCAAATCAGTCAATACGGTTCGAGCAACATCATTAAGCGGAACCGTTCGATCTTTGCCGCTCTTGGTCGAAGTGACATAGATCAGATTCCGGACAAAGTCCACTTCAGCCCAATGCAACTTCAGAATTTCGCCCCTGCGCATTCCTGTATGGATCGCCAATAAGACGATTGGCTTCAAATGCGCTCGCGGCCCTTCTAACTGCAAAAGGAGTCGCTTCTCTTCCCCGGGCAACAAGTATCGGTTGCGTTGATTGTCCTCGCGCAACTTCATTACATTCCGACACGGGTTCGTATCCGTCAGACCGTCCCGAATCGCAAGGTTGAAAATCTTCGACAACAATTGAAGCTCGCGATTCACCGATGCCGGCCGTCGTTCACGCTTATATCTGGTCTCCCCGTGTCGACGGTCTCGTTTAAACTTTTCTAGAAGCATCGGAGTAATCTCTCGAAAGCTCTTGTTGCCGAAGTAGTCTTTGAAAGTCTCGATGTGGTATTCATCATTCACATACGAGCGCTTGTTTTCACGCGACCACGGAAGGAAAACATCTTCAGCATACTTCACGAAGACTGCTTCTCCCGAGGGCTTGCCATACCGGCCATCGAAAATCTCCTGTTTGATGCTGACTTCGGCCTGTAAGGCTTGAGCTTTGGTACGGGCCTCCGGGATCGCTCCGCGATACCTGAGACCCCGAATCATGAAATCGAAGTGCCAACGTCCACCTCGTTTTCGAACTGACATTCTTCCGTCCTTTCCCGAGCGATTGCCATCAGCCGGAAAGGTTGAAACGATAATATTCAATGCGCAGACGACAGTCTAGCGCGGGATTGCTTTCGGTTCTGTGGGACAGTCCACTCGAGAATCTCTTCGAGCAAGAAGAGCGTTTTGGCGCCTGCCTTTCGGAACGGAATTCGGTTCTGCGAGACCCAGTTGCGAATCGTCTCCGGTTCAACCCTGAGCAGTTCGGCGGCCTCTTCGACGATCAAGAACTTTACTTGCGTGTTTGGCAGCCCAGCTTTCAGCTTCTTTGTCAGCTCATTCTCGAGGCACGTTTGATGAACTTTGGCGTCCAGCTCGGAGTAGAACGGAGCATCGTAGCCGATCACTTCTCGACACACGCGACACCGGTCGGAGGCAATTTGACGCGCAATGATGCAGTCAAGGTGTGAACAGCTCGGGCACGGACCGCCGTGTCCTCCAATGGTTGCTAGGCTCGCTGCTGTCACCATTTGTACTCCGTGGCCAGTTAGCCAACTGTGTTGTCGACCTTCGCCCTCCTGATTAGCCTTGCCACGAAGAAACCAGGTTTCAGCGAGTTTAAATGACTCTTGCCCTATGTTTGCCCCGCGATAAGTTTCTCAGAAGGGCACAAATGTCACTGGCCAACTAGGCACGAGTCGGGTTTCGTGTTCGTCCGGACCTTGGTAGCGCTGAGAGCCATTCCGCCAGGGACGATTACCATCGGCACGTCGGCAACTGCGGACGGAGTTTTCTGGACTCGTCAAGTGAGGTTGTTCATCGGTGGCATCGGCGGGCCGCATCCTATGAAAGCTGTTGATGGCTGGCCTCAGCATTGGACCCACCAAGTCAAGCAAAACATTCCGCCATAACTGCCACCGCATCCGGCAAGGTTTGCACGCAATGGCAAGGGTATTTACCTGTCATCCGTATGAGACAGAATGTACCCAGTGTGTGACTGCGCGTCTGATTGGATTAACATCCCGTAACATATAGCAGACACAATAGATTAGAGCTAATGATTTGAATTGACTTTGACTTTGCATTTACCCAAAATGACGCCAGGCTTAGCCCTAATGTGACGATCGTGATGCTGATTTGTTCGAGCGATTTCTGGATCTCCGAACCTAGTGGGTTCGGACAAAAGATCGCCTTATCGTATCTGAGGTTTCGTCGATTGCGTCGAATTGCTGCGCACGACGAAGCCCAATTGCTGAGAGAACCAAAACTGGGAATAGGGTTTGGGTCATAGCTTAAAGGCGGGCTTGCTGCATCTCTTATGACCACGATGGCAGAATTCAATCTAATTTACTATCCAGTTCTCGATTATTTGATAAGAGCATCGCGTTAGACTCGCGGGTGCTATGGTGTTCTGTCGCCTTGACTGGCGGAACATCGGAATGGCGGCTCAGTTCTCGGAAGCCCTATTCTCCTACGGGAGTCCCAAGGTTAGCCGTAGAACTGTGGGGAGGCACACGCTCAGAGGTCCTGGCGCTGTTGTCCGGAGAACGCTTCTTCAGCGCGGCGTAAGCTAAGCGTGTAGTCAGGGTGTGGGCGGCATCAGCAGCAGCGCCGCTTGTGGGTGCGCCCTTGGCCCAAAAAACAGGGACGGAGTTACCCTTTCACTTCGCTGGTGCTGAACAGCCCTCTTTTCCTCCTAGTGTTTTGGGGGATAAAGGGGGTTGTGTTCAGACCTGCGGAGTTACACATAGGAACTATATAATGGGGATTCGCTGAGTCGAATGCGTGTGTGAAGAAACGAATCGGAATGTATCGAAATGAGCACGAACGATCCTGTTCCGCTACCAGAGGTCCGCAACTCGGGTAAAACGACATCTAGAGGTTTTCAGCCTTAACGCCTGGATGCGCCCACTTTTTTCTTAAGGTTACGGCGCGCCGCAGTGTCTTTAGCAGATCCGGATTGCCTAACAACTATGAAGAAGACGAACAAGGAGATCATGCAAGAATTCTAAGAGGCGGAGGCACATCCATCTCTTGAAAGATAACTTCTCGTAAATGTTCGATTGCTCTCAACGCTCCATTGATCTGCCGCCGAGCTCGTCTACGCTCTTTCGTTCTCGACAAGATTTCGTACGAGCGGTAGCGGAAGAAACCAATTCTGTTCTTATCATCGCTAAATCCATTGCCACCGAAGTTGTCATGCATTCGAGTGCGAAACAGCAGGTTCTGAGAGTTGCCCTTTCCACGGAGGTACCAATCCCACGATTCCTTTGTTTCAGTTGCCAGGAATCGCCGGCGCGCTTCTTTGAAACGACGAATGGCGATCTCGTAAGCCTTACTTTCGTTGGTGCACGTTCTATGCACTCGCTCTATTGCCCTTTGAACTTTCCAAGTACGAGGATACCCCAACCGACACTCATCGAAGACTCCCCTTCCTCAACTCTTAGCTCAAGCACTTCGCCGTTGAGTCCACGCTTCCGGACCTTCCACGGAAAGATCCGTGTGTGAAAGTAGATTAGACAATCGAGTCTGTTCCGCTGCGTTGTCTTCGGAAGCGACGCAGCAGCTTGGGCAATTAACCTGGTTCGTCGCATCGCCTGTAGCTCCGCGATCTGATTACTCATCGCCATCGTTAGTCCCTGCCGTTCTTCGTCCCGGGGATCGGCATATCGGATTGCAGTTTTTTGATTGACCCACGCTACGAGCCGACAGAATTGAAAGGACCGCTCGGGTTGTGACGATAGGCGAGGCGTGATCCCGAGCGGTCCGCCTGTTCGCGATCAGAACTCCTTGTAGTGTACCAAAGCACCTCAAGGAAACATGAGTTTTGGAAGTGCTTGATCCGGGATAACGGGCTGCGCCCCGGTCGGGAGTGGTACATCAAAAACTAGTCAGTATAAGGCCAACCCACACTGGAAGTATCGCAGAGTCACGGCCTGATCATGTAATACCACAGGGGATGGCCGTGGTGTGTCTAATCGCATTATTCGCTCGCTTTAGATCTACAACCGACAACTAACGCTCGGGGAAGGAAAAGCACAAGCGTACTGGCGCCTGACGGGAGCCTTTACTTAGCTTCGCTATGCGCTGCGTCCTTCTGGACATAGGACCAAACTTCCCGAGCACGGCGCGTATGAGCGATGTCACAGCCGAAGGCCGGCGAAATGCCGATTAGGTCAATAGTCGGAAGTCTTCAAGCTGGAATATCGCTAAGGTGCAAACCGTGCTTTATGGCTCCCGGAGCACGGTCGGAGGTTCATTCTCGATGATTACAGACTACTGGCCCGTTCTACTCTAAAAAGATTGGTCTTCTGATGAAGGGACAGAAGGAAACGGTTTAGTGAACGAGATGGACAAGAGCGGCGAGAGATTCAAATCCCTACACTCAAAAGGGGACGGTCTACTATGTTCATCGGCACAGGTAGTTGACGATAGTTCGATTGCCAGAAGCTCCAGTTGCACTAAGACACTTGATTAAGGGACTCACAGTACGTCCAGGGGAGCAGCCTTGGTCCCAAGGATCTCAACTCAGTCGAGAAGATATTCATCGCGCTCGAGATGGGCGCCGAGATCGGCCTTCCTCCGATGGCTTCGATTCAAGCGATAGCCGTCATCGGTAATCGCGCGTCGATCTGGGGCGATCATATGCTGGCGGTCTGCATCAACTCACCAGCGTGGGAGGCGAAGTCGTTCGACGAACATTGGGATGAATCGAATCCGCAGAACGTGACCGCGCATTGCACGGTGCGCCGGCAGGGCGGCAATCCGGTCAAGCGCACGTTCTCCATCGCCGATGCGGAGAAGGCAAAACTCACAAGTAAGGAAACACCCTGGAAGGGCTACCCAAAACGAATGCTCCAAATGCGCGCCCGCTCCTGGGCGCTCCGCGATGCCTTCCCGGACGTGCTCAAGGGTCTGGACTGCGCCGAAGTCGTCCGCGAGTACATCAACATCGAAGCAGACAGGTCGAAGAAGACTCGCAACCGAAAAGGCTCATATCAGAGCTACACAATTTTTTTTCAAAATTTTTTTGAAATCTCTAACGCGAGGCCCATGGTTCATCCTTGCTGTTGCGTTTTCGGCTCATTTCTACTAGCTGATAAGCAAACCTACAAAGGTCATTCAACAACCTCCTATTGCCTTATACCGGAATGCTCGAGGCATTCGAGGGGTAGACCACCACTAAAGCGAGTGTTCCTTACATCAAAAGAGTGTTGAACCAAGACCGCAGTGGCCTGCCTGCGGTCCTGCTTGCGACGGTTCTTTCTCGCAGAGCGCCAATGCCCGGATGGTCAGTCGCTCGACCGATTCCAAATTAGCCAATCAATCAAGGACGAGAGGCTGATAACTAGACCGAGGCACTCGGTGTCTCAACAGACAGAGCCATCCGGTCGACGAATTACCTTCCGGCACCGACCACTTTGCACCTATCACTCGTGGTTAGTCGAGCGGCTGGGGCTTGGCTACGATCAACGCAACTCTGTGGGTGTCGCTCACGCTCGCGTTGCTTACGTTGCCGGTAATCCAACTTCTTGCAGCATCACGGCGGCGAATCGCAACGACTGGCCGCTTGTGCCCGCTAATCAATCACCGCATCTGCCGAAGACCTCGGCCGACTGTTCACGATTCTTTCAAACTGGCGTAATCTCACGTTCACCCCGGGATGATACGATGCATTCGAAACAGTGAAGCTTGGGCTTCATAAAGGTGGGGGTGGATGCAAAATTGACAGCCCCCACCATCGTCCTTCTAATGACGTCTTCCAACTGCTCCGAACGCCTGCTCCGAGCGCCAACGCGACAAAGGCAAAGCCTAATGAGAAAAAAAGCCACGCCGATCAGCCGGCCAGTCGCCCGCGTGATTCTGATGTAACAAGTACCTCGCGCCATTAGCAGCCACAACAAAGGCGATCCCGCGAACACCGCCGTTATCAATAGAGGAGCGCATCAGAGGAGCGCATCGATTCTGGCTGTGTTTAGTTGAAAGGGCATTGAGAAGAATCGCAGCGAAATGATGATGCTCTGATTGACTACGCTCAGCAGAAATGAAGACGGTCCTGTTATTGGCTCTGCTCACGTACACCGGCACGTCTTTGTTGCGCCAGCGCGCAACCATCGGGGCAGAGAGTGTCGACTGCAGCTCGGCGAAGAGCTACTTTATCGAAAACGGATTAGTGGAGGATTAAGGGGAACTGAATTGTTTGTAAACGTAGCGACCTTGCAGAAATGGATTTGTTGGCCAGCTAAGGGAGCGAGCCTAAGCTTACTCAGGGTAGTTATCTGTCGGAGACCGACCGCTGACTGAAGCTATGCGCAGGAATTTGACGTCGCCGATGCTTGCGGTTGCGTTCCGCGATCCTGGGGACCCGAATGACGAATTATCGTCTTCGCATCCACGCACAGAACCTTGCTTTCAATCAGGCTGGCCTCTTCTGGTGTGAGCCCGCCGCTCTGTCTGATCTCAAGAGCTAGTTGGCCGTATTCTTCGTAGGGTTGCTTGAAGTAAGCGTCAAGGACAGTGGCTACTCGATCATCTGACATCTTCTTTTCTCCTGCCGGGGGTTTGTCAATTCCACGCCTCGCCAGTGCGGCGACCCACAGTACATAAGTCATTTGAACCTTGTCAACGCGCCGGAGGCGACTCAAACGCTAAGTATTCAATTTCAGGGCGTGATTAACAAAGATTTAAGGTTCATGCAATCCTTAGGTAATCGCCCTCTCCTAGACTCAACTTGGCAGGAAGTATTTTGTTTAGGGAGTTAGGTCGAAAATGTCGAAGAAGTTGGAGAAGAAGGTCAGTAAGTTGGCCCGTAGAGCTGAAGATCGAGCCACGGTCATCAGACAGGCAGTGCGAGAATATTCCGACGTGATTCAGATCGCATCCGGAGGCGATGCAGCAAAGCAGCTAAGCGGGCAGCGCGAGATTGAGCGCGCGGTGGTCAGATACAATGAAGTACACAAGGCAATCAGGCGTCTGCACAAGAAGATAGCATTGAAGAGTAAGCCTCGCGTGCCGGGCATTCGCCCGCCGAAGTAGTAAAGGGACAAATAGATTCCGGTTCTTGCGGTAGCGAAGAATCATTCTAACCGCGACTGTACCGGCGACAGTCGTTGTTGAATCACTGGAAGGGCAACCGCCTCGTTCACCCAGTCCGAAAGCTTTAGAATCCGCAGACTTGCTAGAGGGGACTTTGCCGTAAGCTCTTGCCCCGGCAAAGGTCCGCCAGGTGATCGTTTCGATCGCTGTCGTTGCAACGCAGGTTTTGAATGAGAGCATGACCGCAATTATGATTTACAAATTCTTAACCTCAATTTCACTAATGCTTAACCAGTGGCTGCTACACTCCGCGCTGAAACACTCATCCTGAGACTAAGGTGCAATTAAAGCTGAATCTTGGAAGGTCAGCTAATCCTCGGTTTGTAATCGAGCAAACATCGTTGCTAGACAACTGCAAACTACCATCTGTTCACAAATCAAAGGAGGCATTGATGAATCATCGAACCCCCAGCAGGTTGCGACATTCGCTCGGAGCTATGTTGGTCCTCACGTTCTTGGCCCAACTCTTTCTTCCCGCGGCTGCGCTCAGTCAGGCGGACCAGGGTCGACTTGTCGGCACCGTCCGTGACCAAACGAAAGCTGTAATCCAGGGCGCCTCCGTGACCATCAAGAACGAACTCACCGGTGAAGAGCGAACCGTCACGACCAACGATCAGGGATTGTACCTCGTGGCGAACCTCAAGCCGTCAACATACGCGATTCGCGTCCGAGCTCAAGGTTTTGGCGATTCGGAGATAAGAGCGGTTCAAGTGCTTGTCGGAGAAACGCTGACACGTGACATCGAGATTAAGGCATCGGGGACGAGTGAAACGGTGACGGTTGTCGCCACCGAAGAAACTACGCTCGATACAACTTCAGCTCGGATAGGAGCGAACGTTAATCCGCGTGAAGTACACGAGCTCCCTCTCAACGGCCGCCAGCTTTCGCAGCTTTATTTGCAAGCGCCTGGGACGGTGAACAGCGGCTCGGGGACCTACGGCGACATTCGGTTCAGCGGACGTGCCGTAGAGCAAAACGCTATTCGATATGATGGAGTTGAGGGCTCTGCAATAATTGACGCTTCACCCGGGAACCTGAACGGCGAAATCGCATCGCCCTTCCGTCTGCAGGCTTCGCTGGAGAACGTGCAAGAATTTCGAGCCGATTCGAACAGTTATCCCGCGGAGTACGGCACCGGCACTGGCGGCCAGATCAACGTTGTTACCAAGTCGGGCGGCAACAAGTTTCACGGCTCCCTGTTCGAATATCTGCGCAACGATAAGTTTGATGCCCGCAACTTCTTTGACCGTGACTTCAAGTCGCCGCTGAGACTCAATCAATTTGGCGCGAGCCTTGGCGGTCCGATTGTGAAAGCCAAGTTGTTCTTCTTTGGCAGCTACGAAGGCTACCGCTTGCGTTCGGGTATCAACATCGTGGAAGGCATTCCGAAACTGTCGCGTTGCGCTACCGCAATCGCCGCAGTGAGGCCGTTGTGTGATAACGGGTTTCTGGCTCCCAGCGGTGTTCGAATTGTAACCAATCCTGGTACTAGCCCCGATTTCGACATCGGCCAGTTGTTAGCCAGCAATCCAGTCAACGAAAATACCGGCTCAGCGCGCTTGGATTACAAAGCAAACGACAAGAACTTTTTCTACGCGCGTTTCTTTCGCGATCAAGGCGACAATATTCAGCCACAAAACGTTTCCGGCGCGCTTGCTGTCTATAAGGTGCAGCCGCAGAACGGGGTCGTGGCCTGGCAGACAACCATCGGAGTGAACAAAGTCAACGAGTTCAAGCTCGGTTACAACTCGGCGTACAGCCGAGTGGCCGGATCGGCGCCTACCGTCAACGGCATAGACCTGTCGGCGGTGACTATCAACATCACCGGCAGCGTTGCTCTTCAAAATATCCCAGGCCAGGGCAATTCAGCCGGTGTCTCGATCCCGGGCGGGTTGTTCCGGCTGAACTCCGCCACGAATGGACGCGGTGCGCCTTATACGCCTTACAGTGTTGGATTGCTGGACAGCTTTGGCTGGATCCGCGGTAATCACTCGCTGAGATTCGGAGGTGAATTACGCTTTCTCCGGCTCTATACCGATCGACTAGGTGGCACCACTTACACATACTCAAACCTAACCAACTTTCTGGCAAACACCGCGTCCTCCGTACAGTACAACGGCGACGTTAGCGCGCCCAGCCCGTTCAATGGCGGGGTCGCCAGCAACCGCTTAGCCAAGGAGGAGTTTTACATTGGTTATGCGCAGGATGAATGGAAGATTCGACCGAACCTGACACTCAACTACGGACTCCGGTACGAGTATTACTCTCCGTTGCGGGAGGACAAGAACAGGCAAGTCGTTTTCGACATCGACAAAGGTACTATCTTGCCCTCGGACACGACCCCCTATAAAGCTGTGAAAACCAATTTTGCCCCGCGCGTGTCGTTAGCATGGTCCCCGGGGCCAAAGGGCACTGGTTTCTTCGGCGGGGGCAAGACGGTGGTTCGCGGCGGATTCGGCATCAACTACGGCCCAGGTCAGATCGAAGACCAGATTCAGCCGATCGAATCCGACCGGATCGCCTCGACTTTGAGCAATGTGACGAACGCATTTCAGGTCAACATTCTGTCGATCATCGCGAACTTCATCGCGAATCCGAACAACCGTTCCTATCAGCCGCGCGCTTATGACCGCCAGAACTACAATGTGCCGGAGCGCGTCTTCACCTACACCGGTTCGATCCAACAGGAACTGCCTTACAACATGATCCTGACGTTGGCATATGTCGGTAGCCAGGGGCGCAATCTGTTCTTGCGCAGTGTTACCAACCAGATCGTTTCGGTCCGCACAAACGTGAACCCGGCTACCGCAGCCATCGTGATTCGGGAATTCTCGATCGTAACGGAAAACGGTGCGGGCCAGAATCCGACTGTGCAGAATCCGTTTGCGGAGGTTGACTACAAGCGCAGCGGCGGACATGACAGCTATAATGCTTTGCAGGTTGGGCTTGGGCGTCGCTTCAACACCGGCGTGACAATCAACGGCCAATATACTTTTGGGCGCAGCTACGGCAACACTGCCGGCTCAAACGAGGCTTTAACGTCGGGAAACATCGCTCGCAAAACCGCTGACTTCGACTACGACAACGGCTACAACAGCTTTGACGTGCGCCATACATTCAATATCAGCGCCGTTTATGACTTGCCATGGGGCAAGACTCTCTCTGGTGTTGGCAGAGCGTTGTTCGGGGGCTGGAATATCGGGACGATAATGAACGCGCGTAGCGGGTTGCCGATTCCAGTGCAGATCACCCGGCCTGATGTAGTCTACGTTGACGCTGCCGGCATCGTTTATGGTTCACCGGCGGCAGGCCGCACCGCGGTCATCAACACGCCCGGAGGTGGCAATTCCCGCAACGTGCGCCGCCCTGATCTGATTACGGGCGTCGATCCGTTCCTGAATAAGGATCGCTCAATACTAAACCCAGCGGCCTTTGCCATCCCGAAGCCGGGGACCTATGGGAATTTGGTGCGAAATCAACTTCATGGGCCGAGGTTCGTTCAGCAAGATTTGATCGTGGCCAAGAAGTTCGCCATCAACGAATCCGTTAATGTCGAGTTCCGCACGGAAGTGTTCAACATCTTCAACGTGACGAACTTTGCCAATCCGCCGGCTCAGTTGCCCAACACTTTCGGCAGCGGATTGACGCTACAACCCGGTCAGCCGTTTACGGCGGTCCTGGCAGGAAGCGCGTTCGGCGTGCTTAACCGAACGATCGAGCGCACCGTCGGGTTAGGTACTAACCGACAGATTCAGTTTGCGTTGCGTCTCAACTTCTAGCCTCGGTTCAAAGAGAACCATCTCGTTTCGTGATTCGGGACCGCCCGCTTGCCTCAGCGCAGCTCGCGGTCCCTATCTTTTTTGGCAGATCCAAATGAAAGGCATGACGGGCAGTCAGGCGTTGCGGGTTAGGAAAGAATTGGTCTAACGAAGAGGCAGGTCAAATTCCGCCTACGCGGGCAGAGCGGTCCCGTTACTCTACAACAATTCATTGAAGTAGGAAGATCTCAGCCCTGGATGAGCCCCTCGGAGTACGGTGCAGCCTGCCGTGATTGGTACAAGTGAGTGCGCTACTTCGATCTCTTCGCATGACCGCTCAGCCACCAGAAACAAGTACAACTCCAACATCGTGCGATGATGCTAGTTAAGCAACATGGTCAATGATCACAGCTACCGCTAATGCGGGCCGAATTTGAACTGCTCGGATGGCGTTCTAGGAAAAGTCCAGGCCGTCGAGTGCTTCGCGTATGGCGAGGCTTTCCGCAAGCTTCTCCTCCTCGTGCTTGCGTCTCTTCTTTTCGTTCTTTTCAGCTTTCTGCTGAAGATGAACCGAATACTTTTCGTTGGTAGCCTCGATTGACGACTTGACTCGTGGGAAGACGACCCCGATGTCACCCAGTCCGCTTTCAACGATGAGCTCTCCCTTTCTGATGTAAGCGTCTGCTTTTGGCGTGGACGATTGCTTCCGTGCAGAACGCCAGGCATCATCGAAAGGATCTTCCCAATCTCTGGGCGGCTTAGCTGAGAGCGTGAACGCAAACAAATAACGCAGCACCTTGGTGCCGGAGGCTTTCCTTACTTTGCTTTCGTCACAACCTGTGATTGTAATCGGGGTGAAGTCTACAGCCATCGCTCCTCCTTGGATTTGCGTGCATTATGCTTCACACGCCGTCTAGAATTTGAGAACTGAGCGTTCGCACAAAGACGTAAATTACGGTCTTCGCCACCAACAGTCAACATATCGTAGGTTCAACATCATTCGTCTTATCTCTTCCAGGATTGTCATAAACCAGGAAACATCAGGAGCTCCATTGCAACTAGTTCGAGCCATCGCAAAGCCTGTATCCGATCCCCGAAACCGTTTCGATCAGGGCGGAATCACCAAGTTTCTGTCGTAGTCTCCTGATGTGCACATCAAGAGTTCGAGAATCACCGAGGTAATACATGCCCCATACGCGGTCCAGCAGTGTCTCCCTGGTTAGTACACGTCCCGGATTCCGTGCAAGCTCGGACAGTAATGCAAACTCCTTGCGAGTCATCCGAACGTCACGCTGCATATAACCAACGTTGAAGTTGGAAAAGTCTATACTGAGGAGACCATTGTCAAAGGGTATTTCTACCGGCGATGGTTTTTCGATCCGTCGGATAGCAGCGTTAATTCGTGCTACAAGCTCTCTCATGCTGAACGGCTTGGTTACGTAGTCGTCAGCTCCCAGGTTCAACCCAAGTACTCTGTCCGCCTCATCGCTGCGAGCCGTCAGCATGATGATGGGGAGCCGGGCCGTCGCCGATTCCGCTCGAAGTCGGCGACAGATTTCGAACCCGCTCATGAGGGGCAGGTTGACGTCGAGAAGAACGAGGCGTGGCGGACCATTGAGGATTGACTCCAACGCATCCTCACCGGTAGTCGCCACTCGCGCACGAAAGCCCTCGCGCTCGAGGTTATAGCGAATCGAATCCGCAATGTCCTCGTCGTCCTCGACTATCAGGACGCTCAGCTTCCTGGCATCATTGGTGCTACTTATGTTGCGACTTTGAGCCTCATCCTTGCGCCGTTGAATATTCAATTCTTATACCTCCAGAACGCATTGATAAGTGGTAACCATCGCCCTTTTAACGGGCTCCTTAGACTCTGCCTGCGCGAACCGGGGCGGAACGTCAGTCGATAGGTCACACCAAGTCTGGTTGCTCTACATAAAAAGCGGGCCATTGCGGTTCGGGGCATTTCAACTCCGAGGCAATGGCCCCAAGCCCTTTAGCGACTAGAGCAAGTGATCACTCAGAACTGGATGGACCGGGAGAAGACGCAAAAGCTCCTGAATCTTAGGCGAATCCCAGCGGCCGATTTCCTGACGGTACAGAGCCTCAACGAAGACTGATATTATCCTGCAATCAAATGAAGACAACGTTATAGCGACGTTTCAATAGTGTTAATTCTGGATCAGCAATAGTCCTCGATTCCATTAAAAGAATCCTAACTCGATTTAAGGCCCGTCATCACTGTGGAGTATTCGGTCCGCGACGCCCGTGGTAGAGAAGTCTGCTAATCAAAGTGAGGCCGCTTGCTGCGACGGCAAATATGACTGCAAGACTGCTTACCCCCTTCACTATCAATACACCGAACGCCAGCGCGGCGAGAGACATCTGACCAAACCCCAGTAGAAGCCGCGTCAAGCTCCAGCCACGGCGTTTAATCTGCTTTCTCTCGTCACTCACAGTGATTTATTCTCTTGTCGTAGCACGCTCCGCTTACACCCTCGCCGAGTATAGGTGCGACCTGTTAACGGGGTGCGACGCAAGTGTTAACTCAACGTGAATTCAGATGGAGTGATCGAGGTCGGGCCACTTCGCGGTATCTACGCCACAAGATTTATACCGATGAATCTCGATTTATCGACTCAGCTAAGAAACTGAGCCACGGGAACAACAGCGGAGTAGAGAGAGGTAGTGAGATGAGACACATGTTGGTGATCTACATCAAGCAGGCGTGGTGAAGCTCCCGATAGTGAACAGATGAAGATCTACGTTGCCAACGGGCAATTCACTGAGGACATAAAGTCCACTGGGAACTACATCGAAGGTGTTCGGGCAAGTCCGTCTGCAACTGCAAAAACCGTTTGCGCGCGACGATAAGGAACGGAGGATCGACGGCACATTCGCGGAGGCCAGGACTATCTTCCACCCTGATTACGTTGCCAGATCGCCAGAAGGTTGTTCACCACCTCCGCGCCTGGAGGTTCCGAGGTCGAACCCGGTTCAATCTGTAATCCGTATCTCTGATAAACAGTGAACGGGCTCTCAGGAAAGATTACCGGAACGTTCGTGTTCGCCGGACGGAAGCCGTGCTTGAGAGACTCTCTTTGAATCGGCTCGGTCAACAGAAAGTTGAGAAAGAGCTCTGCCGCTGCTCTCTGATCTTTTGAACTCCACGGCGCATCGATTATGTAAAAGGGGTTATCGCTCCACATATTTTCTTTCGGATAGACAATATGAAGCTCCCCCCATCGGCCTTCGGCGCTTTTCAAGTAGTCGATCGCCACGCTTTCGTAAACGAACACAGCGTCAAATGAGGAGGGACCCTTAAGCACCATCTCGCGCATCAAGGTGCCCGTGCTGTCGGAGAGCCCGTTGACGCCTTGCTCTAACTTCAGCATCCAGTTCTGAAAGTCGACGTTGAGAATATCTTTGAGCGTCAAGCCTCGAGTCTTTCCTCCGAAATCGTAAGCCATCAAAACCAGGGTCATCAGACCGCTATTGGACTTGTTCGGGTTGGTATGTCCGAGCTTAAACAACCCCCACTCTGGTTTGCCTGAGATTGCGTCCCAGCCGCCCTTTTCCTTCAGCGCTTGCGAGACCGTCGTAAAGTTCACTGATTTGTACTTTTGAACGAATGCCTGGTACCGCTCGTTCCACATCACATAAACCATCGGCGTTAAGGCGAGACTCTCTTCCTTCAATATTGGATTGTTGCTGTACTTGATTTGCCAATCCTGAACAAAGATTTCTTTGTAAAGCGAGCTGGCGTCCGACTTTTTTTGGACCAGAAAGTAGTATGCAAGGTAGCCGCAGCCCACGATCAGAAGCACTACGACGATCTTTCCGCCCAGAGTTAGTTTGCCTTCTGCCATCTCTGACCTCCGTCAGCGAAGGAGTATTAGAAAAACGTTGAGATCTCTTTGAATACAGATTGGATGTTTTCCGGTGTGCCTTCGAAAAACTTTGCCTGAGTTGCATCCGCGATAGACTTCAACACGTCCTTCACAGCATCTTGCCCATAGCCGATCGTGAAAACACGAATTGTATTCTTCTCATTATCGAACCGGATTCTGCTGAGCAAGTCTGCAAGTGTGGTCTGACTATCGGTATCCGCGCCGTCGGTCAGCACTATGATGGCTGAAATCTTCCCAGCCTTCGGAGCGTCAAGAAGCGATTGGTAGGCTATGCCGATCGAGTCGTAAAGCGCGGTCCCTCCCGAGGGGAAGAAAGAATCGATCGTTCGAGAAGCATCATCTCGGCTATTGCGAATGAGCATGTCTCTACCTGCCCACGTCGGTGAAGAACTGAACGGCAGGATTGAGAGGTAGTCGGTCGAGTCGAGCAAGGAGACGAGTTGTTCTCCCAGCTTCGCGCTCGCCATCTTGTTGTTGTCTTTCATGCTTCCGGAAGTATCAAACACCAGAGTAATGTTGGCGTGCTTCTTGTGTTCCCGCCAAAGCTTTATGACTGCGTCCATCACCTCGACCGACGGAACCTCAAGCGTAGTCTTTGGCTCGCGCGGATCCACTCCGTGCTCTGAATCGATCGGAGCAGTCAGCGGGATATTCACATCGCCGGGGTGAAAGCCATAGCCAAGCGTTCTTTCCTGCTGCGGACGATCGAGGAGAAACTGGATGTATGCCTTGGCCGCCTCTCGGTGTTCCTGCGTCACCCAGTCTCTTTCAACAACGCCGACTGGATGATCGCTCCAGAACGTTCCCTCCTTCGGGTATATCGCGACAACCGGAAATGCGAGACTGACTTTCGAAGAATAGGATTCGATAACGTTGCTTTCGTAGAGCACTGCCGCGCTCAGGTATTCAGGGCCGTTCGCAAGCATCTTCGTATTGAAGAACCCGGTCGAAGAACCGTAATGCACAACTGCCTGCTCGATGCCCTCGAGATATGTGCCCGTCGCTGGTCAAATTTGAATGAACCCCACTGCTGTCTTCCGAAGCTTGACCACCCCTGCTGGTTGCGAGCGAGCGCCAGAATGTCGGACCAGCCGATGGGTTTCTTGCCCCACCCCAACGCCTCGGCCATCGGCTTCCACATCGCGATAACCACGGGTGACAACACGAGCGTATCTGTGGAAGCGACCAGGTCCTTGCCCGTCTGAGTTCTCGATTGCGCATTCCCGAGTTTGATGAAGGCTGCCGACGCTGGGCTGATTAGATGGGTCTGGCGTCGGCCTGAGAGAACCTCGTCAACGGTTTCGCCGGATCCCATCGGAACTGCTTTGACGAAGATCTTCTTACCGCTGCCCGTCCTGTGACCCCCGCCGTTAAAGGTCGTGGTCAAGTCCTTGATCCAGGCTTCTTTTTCCGAGCCGTAGGTGAAGACCAACTCGAGGCTGCCGGGCGGAGCGCTTTGTTCTCCGTTTTTGCTCGTCGGATTCGGTTCGGACTTGCACGCCGCCAGCAGAAGCATTGCCAACAATAAAATGTAAAAGCATCGAATCATCTTTCTGGACACCATCAACCCCGGGGTAGCTCTCGCGTTAAGAAAACCAGTAAACTTTCAATCACCTGATCGGTGCGGCGACACTCTATCTTAAGTAACCTCCGGTACGTCAACCGCGCCGGAACAATGCATACGTCGTAGCCAGCGGGAATCGGACTCTATATAATGACCGCGCAACGGGCTTGAGAAGCAACCGAGAAATCGAGCAAATGGCGCAAATCGAGAACTACATTAAGTCCCTCTATCAGAGCCTCCCAAACTTGTTCTTCGTCGGGGTTATGCTTCTCTTCTCGCTCGTAATCCACCCAGCTTTTCTGTTCCTCCTTGCGGCCGGCGAGCTAAGCGTACTTTTTCTGGCGCAAACCGCATTCGTTCAACGGGCGCTCCGGGCAGGAGCAGAACGCGAACGAAAGCGAGAACAGGAGCGCATCGAGAAGCAGATATTGGCCGGATTGCCCGATTCATACAAAACCGATTTCGGCGCACTTCAGCAACTCTGCGGCGAGATCGAGAGACGAGCCAATGAGCTTGAGACTGATCGAGCATCCCGACCCATGTTGGACGGTGTTATCGAAAAGCTCTCGAGCTTCCGGCTCGAATACATCCGAATGCTGCGCGGGCATTTTCTCCTTGGTAATCGCAACTACTCCGAGATTGAAAAGCGTCTCGCGGCGGAGCTCAAGCGACTTCAGAAGACCGCTTCAGAGGAGCGCTCCGAGCAAGTGCGCACGACGCTCGACCAGAATGGCCAGATCCTCCAGCAGCGCATTACGAAAGCACGGCAACTGAGCGAGCTTGTGCGACTGATCGAGGCTAGATTGCGAGTCGTGAGTGATTCCTTACAACTGATCCAGGATGAAGTCTATAGCATGACAGACGTGCGCGGCGTTTCGGACGTGGTAGACGAGCTATTGGTGAAGCTCGAGATGAACGATGAGTTTCGCTCATACTACGACGACGTGCTCACCGAAGGAAGCCCCGCCTTGGCAGCACTTGATTCCGACGTCGACCTTCAAGCTGTTTCGCCCGCGGCCCAAGTCTCGGACGCTCCGGCCTCGCGGCACAGGAATACCATCAGTTCATAAGCAAAGATTTGATCAGTCTCTCCTACTCGCCGCCTTTTGCATTCCACGGACCGATACCGGCGAACGCGGTAGGTGTGATTCGGGTGATGTAACCCGGAATGTTCTGCATAGCGGCTGGCGGAAAATCAACGCTCGGTCCTAAATAGATTCGACCCAGCCGTTGCAAGAGAGACACTGCACCGCCTTCGGTAACACGAGCGTTGCCGTAAATCACTACGTATTCGCGCAACCCTTGCGCGTTTGT
>WNFR01002009.1_pt1 | contig 41790 bp, 36 predicted proteins | sample 5400221 | NCBI WGS metagenome assembly WNFR01 (sample SAMN13153357, study PRJNA577476) | soil metagenome | isolation source: 40 cm soil under Madrone tree | place: USA:California | collected 2016-06-14 | reverse complement strand
GCGCTGAACATCCTCACAAACCGCTGAAATTTCAGGCCGTAGAGAGAAAGATAGAAAGCGATCACCAGCAGCAGCCGCGGTTTCCCTAAAACAAGTTGCATCACGAAAATCGGCACGGCCGTAAGGCTGAGAGACACCATCAGTCTCAGCGCGGGCGTGTCTCGTGAGTCCCGAAGAACTTTTTGGCTGATTCGGTCGAGGCCCCGGTCGTACGCCTCGGAGAGAAATTCATACGCCTCGCGTAAGGGACGAACCTTCCCCAGCAACTTGGCCGCCCCGTAGCATCCAAAGGAAAGCGCGGCCACCGGCAATGCGGCCACCATGCTTGCCAAGCCCATGAGGATTGCGAACCCCTGATACAAGAACAGGAGTCTGGGTTTGGCTCCCAAACTCATTGTCATGGAGGAGGCGCCCAACTCAGCGTTATAAATTTCCATTACAGCACCGCGCGCAAAAGACTTGGCCCGTACACCCGAGCCGCCATCTTAGGCCGCGCCACGAAACCGCGTCAACACCGGCGATGCCATTCGCAGCTTGTACCCGATAGACGCGCGGATCGCACAAGTGGACTCCGCATGGATAATTCGGCCTGGGTAGTGGGATCATGGCTAATGGCCGGAGGTTTCCATCTAATTGGCTAGCGGGGGCGCCAGTTGCAGTTAAGAATTCTGAAGGTAGGAGCCAAGAAATCGCAATGTCGAGCGCCATCGAAACCGTTCTTGCTGGGAGCAAACCGCCCTGGCGACCGAAGGTTGGTGGCTATGTTGCATTGATTTTGGTCCCATGGCAGGTGCATTGGTGGCGGCGGCTAGTTTCCGCAGTATGGTCAGCCGCGCAAGGCGCAACAAACTGTTTTCTACGCGGTATTGTCTTGCATCACCTTGCTGATTCCTTTCGTCCTAGGCATACCTGCTGACGCGCCAATAAAGAAAATAATACTGCCGGCTGTTGAAGGCCCAGGATTTAGCATTTTTCCCTCCGTCCTTCGGAAGACTATGTGAAGTGGAAGGCCGCTAATCCCGGCGTGAAACCTCGTAACGATTACGCTTCGATTGGGTGGGGACTTCTTGGCGCTCTCCTGTATATTGCGATGGGTGTTTTGATCAGTGCCTTCCGGCGCTAGCGCTTGAAACTAGCCAAACGACCCTGATTATTTAGTTTGTACAGCGGTCAATAATAAGATATATTATCTTTGTGAAGTAGTTCGTTTTTCCGTAGCGAAACCCCGGTTACAGCCTAAGTCCACCTTTTCTGTCCACTCAGCGTGGACGCGTGCTAAGCCCGGCTTGTTTCCAGAGTTTCTCCCATTGCCAGATGCCGGGAGTTTTGTCGAGGACGCGGTAGCCGACCTGGTGCGCCAGCATCACAATCTGACCACGATGATGCGCCTCGTGCGCGAACATGTAAGCGAACATGGTCCCTCCGGCGGGCCACGTGGGCATCCAACTATCGCGAGAGAACTCTGCAACCCGGCGATTCGGAGCGCACGAGAGAGCATCCGACAACATCCGCAGGCACTGCGAGGCGCTTTTCCTGTGCGCGGCAGCAGTCTGCTTCATGGTGCAGCGGTGGGGATCAAGTGGCGGCGGACACTTCAAATGAGGTGCGGAACGCTTCAACCACTTGAGACGGCAGTTGTGCAGATGCGCGAAGATGGCCGCGATTGTCCGGCCACTGCCTTTTTCGTCCGGCGGCTGAGTGCGCCACGCACGCGGGTCGAGATGGGAGAGGATCAGTTGGTTCATGGCGTCGTTGCTCGCGTAGGTTTCGAGCAGGGTGTCGCGAATCTCTGCCAGCGCAGCGTGGGATTCGAGTGCCATGGAAGCTCTGTCAATTTACTTCAACCACGTTTAGAATCAACACTCAACACCTACAAGAATGGCCCCCAAAGCCGTCTTCTAAGTTCTCTATCTGCAACACTTCACTTATACATCTCCCCGCAAGTGTTGCAAACAAAAGACTTACGGCCCGGCTAAATCCTTTAAGAAGCAACTTACAAAAAACATGGGGGGTGGTCCAGTTATTGTTAACAAGAATCGTGCCCCGGGCAGGCTGTAGCTCGCCCCCGGGATTTATCCCGACCGGGCCAGGAGGGGGCTCCTTCTGTTGCTCCATCCAAAACACTGCCGCCCTCCGACGAATAATCCGGGCCAGCCTGAAGTAATGTAATAATAGGTTTTCATTTCTCTGTGAACTGAAAACTGTCGATCGAAGATTCCGCCCCGCCCGAGCATCGTGAACTGATTCTCATGATCCAGCCGGACTTCCGCGAATTCCAGCGTCTCGCGAAACAGGGTAACCTTATCCCTGTTTATGATGTTTTTTCCGCGGATTTGCTGACCCCCGTCAGCGCCTATCTGCGCATCGCCCAGGGCGCCCGTTACTCCTTCCTTCTCGAAAGCGTCGAAGGCGGAGAAAAAATCGCCCGCTACACCTTTGCGGGCGCGCACCCTGAGGAAGTTTTCCGGTACGCCAACGGTGCTTGCGTTTTGGAGAGCCGCGACCGCATCGTCTGGGAGGAGCGCGACCCCATTTCGTTCCTGCGCGAACGCATCGAACGTTTTCGTCCCGTGCGGCTTCCTGGTTTGCCGCCGCTGGTCGCGGGCGCCATCGGGTATTTCAGCTACGACATGGTGCGCTTGATCGAGCGCATTCCCAAACGTCTCCGCGACGAAATCGGTCTCTACGACGCGATGCTGATGTTCTATCACGGACTCGTCGCCTTCGATCACGTGCAACACCGCTTGTGGATCGTTCGCAACGTTTTCACCGAAGGCCACGGCAGTCTGCGCACGAAATACAACGCCGCCGTGCGCGAAATCAAGGAGACACGCCGGCTACTCAATGAACCTGTCGCCGCGGAACGCCCCACGCAGCCGTCGAAAGCAGGGAAACGCGGGCCATTAAAGGTGGCTTCCAATTTCCGCCGTCCCGAATACCTGGCAGCCGTGCGCAAAGCGAAGCAGTACATTCGCGCCGGGGATATTTTTCAGGTCGTGCTGAGCCAGCGCTTTTCGGTGAAGACGCGGGCCGAGCCGTTTGAAATCTATCGCCAGCTGCGTGCTTTGAATCCCTCTCCCTATCTTTTCTATTTGCAGCTCAACGATGTCGCTGTCGTCGGAAGCTCGCCGGAAATGCTCGTCAAGGTTCAGGGACGCGATGTCTTCTACCGCCCCATCGCCGGCACGCGTTGGCGCGGCAAGGACGAAGCTGAAGACCAGCGCCTTGAACGCGAAATGCTGGCCAGCGAAAAAGAGCGCGCCGAGCACATCATGCTCGTCGATCTAGGCCGCAACGACCTCGGACGCGTCTGCGATTACGGCACGGTGAAGCCCGAAAAGTTGCTCACCGTCGAGCGCTACTCCCACGTCATGCATCTGGTTTCCAGCTTGCGCGGCCGCTTGCGCGAAGACGTGGATTGTTTCGACGCGCTGATGGCCTGTTTTCCGGCGGGCACGGTCTCCGGCGCCCCCAAAGTTCGCGCCATGGAAATCATCGAGGAGCTCGAACGCACGCGCCGCGGAATTTATGCCGGCGGCATCCTCTACCTCGATTTCGCGGGCAACCTCGATTCCTGCATAGCCCTACGTACCATGGTCGTGAAAAACGGTGTTGCCTATGTTCAAGCCGGTGGCGGCATAGTTGCGGATTCCACGCCGGAGGGCGAATATCAGGAGAGTATAAACAAGTCGAAAGCATTGCTCACCGCGCTGGAAAGAGCGCACCGGCGTTAGTGGGACAGACTTCAGTCTGTCTGCCTGAGCCCAGGCCAAATTGATCCGCCGAGATAGAGTCTTGCCGGCCTGCAAGTCTCGAGAACGGTATTAGAATTAAGGGATAAGCGCCGTACCATGATCCTCCTGCTCGACAACTACGATTCCTTCACCTATAACCTGGCGCAGTATCTCGGCGAGCTGGGCTGCCAGGTCGAAGTGCATCGCAACGACAAAATCACCGTCGAAGAAATCATCCGCCGCAAACCGGAACGCATCGTGATTTCTCCCGGCCCTTGCACTCCGCAGGAAGCGGGCATTTCCGTCGAGCTGGTCGAGCGCCTCGCCGGAAAATTTCCCATCCTCGGAGTTTGCCTCGGCCATCAGGCCATCGGCGCGGCATTCGGCGGCAAAATCATCCGCGCTCCGAAACTTTTTCACGGCAAAACGAGCCAGATTCATCACGACCACAAGAATATTTTCCGCCAGCTTCCCGATCCCTTCACCGCCACGCGCTACCATTCCCTGATCGTCGAAAAAAAATCCTTGCCCCGCGAGCTCACCATCACCGCCGAGACTGACGACGGCATCATCATGGGCCTCCGCCATCGTCGCCACAAAATCGAAGGCGTGCAGTTCCACCCCGAATCCGTCCTCACCGATTCCGGCAAACAGCTCTTAAAGAATTTTCTTTCTTTGTAGGGGCGCAGCATGCTGCGCCCCGTGTTGGCAATGCTATGCTTTGTCGATGGACTCTCTACCAATTCAGATCAGCCAGAATCGCGCCATAAATCTCCATCCCTCTCCATAGATGTCCCAGCCGCAAATTTTCATCCGAGCTGTGCTGGTGATTGTCGGCGTTGACGATGGGTACTCCGATCGCCGGCAGGCCCAACTCTTCAAATATGAACATGGGAGCGGTACCGCCGAGGGTAGGCATTTTCACTGCCGGGCCTGCAGCCCCTTCGACGACCTCGACCACTTTTCTAGAAACTGGCAAATCCATCGGCGTACGCGAGGCGCGATAGCCGCCCTCGTTCACGATCTTCGCGATCAGAGGATGCGCGCGGCGCTCGTCGATGGTTGGTTCGCGGTCGATCACGTAGTAGCCCTGTTTGCGGATGAACGCAACGATCTGATCGAACTTTTTCTGTGGGTCTTCTCCCCTGACCAGACGCGCATCGAGCGAAGCCTCTGCCCGATCGGGCACCACATTCTGTGCCTGCTCGCCAACATACGCGCTGCGCAATCCGCGGATATTCAACGACGGCTGCATGATCAGTTCGACCAGTTTCTTGCCACCGCCTTCCGGCTTGGCGATGCCTAGCTCACTTTTCAAATCAGCGTCGTTCTCCGGCAGTTCGGCGAGCGCTTTTTTCTCCAACTCGCTTAAAGGTGTAACGTCATCGTAATATCCGTTAATCAACACGTGTCCGTCCGCGTCCTTCATTGATGCCAGCAGCCGCGACAATTCCATCGCCGGATTCGGCGCCCAATTTCCGTAATGCCCGCTGTGCAACGCGCGCACTGGCCCGTACACAGTGATGTCCAGACCGATGTCTCCTCGGTTTCCGAAGAAAACCAGAGGCCGCCCGCTCTGATGCACCGGCCCATCGGCAGTGATAAGCAAGTCCGCTCCCAGCAGATTCTTGTGCAGCTCCAGCGTTCGTTGCAGATTCGTCGAACCGGCTTCTTCTTCTCCCTCAAAAATGACCTTCAGATTTACAGCCAGAGGAATTTTCTTCGCGTGCAGTGCGTCAATAGCTGCAAGTAGCGCAACGATCGGTGATTTGTCATCCGAAGACGACCGCGCGTAAATCCGCCAATTGTCGTTGTAGATCGCTCTGTGCTGCGCACGGTTTTCCGGGAAGGGAATGCGCTTTCCGCCCGCTTCGATCGCCGCATCGCGAAGCATTGGCTCGAAGGGTTTCCCATCCGTCCACGCCGCCGGATCCACTGGCTGCCCGTCGTAATGCGCGTAAAAAATCACCGTGCGTTTCGCTTCCGCTGAAATCAATTTGCCGAAAACCACCGGGCCGCGCCCGCTGATGGGAAGCAAATGCGTTTCGATCCCCCGTGCTTCCAGCATCTCCACTAGATGCGCCGCGTTTTTCTGGATGTTCGGCGTGTCGCTCGCGATGTTGGGGATCGCAAGAAATTCGCTCAGCTCGCGGACAATGCGGTCCTCGTTATCCATTCGGTAATCGCGGACTTCCTGCGCAACCTGCGCAGGCGCCGGAGGAGTGGACTTCTGCGCCAGCACCTGCGCCGGCAAAAACGCGATCAACAGCGCAATCAAGATGTTCCTCAAGGAACCGCCTCCTCTAACATTCTCAGTCCACACCGCCAAAACGTTGGAACGTTTTTCAAATGGAATCTCAACCGTGGATCTAATTCTCGCTTGTGAACGCGGCCAGCTTCGCCAGCTTCTCGCTCGCTGCACCCGAGGAGATCACAAAACTTGCGAGTCCCGCTGCCTGGCGAAGATTGTCGGCCACACCCGCAGCGACAAGCGCCGCCGCAGCGTTGACCACCACGATATCGCGCCCCGGCCCCGTCTCGTCTTCCAGGATGCCCTCGATGAGCGCTGCATTTTCGGCTGCCGTCGCTCCTCGAATCGCTTCGAGCGGTGCGCGCTCCACGCCGAAGTCCTCCGGGGTCACCGTGAACCGACGAACCGCGCCACCTCGGACCTCGGCGACCAACGTTTCCCCCGCAAGCGAAATCTCATCCAGCCCGCCCGCACCGTGCACCACAAACGCGCGCTCGACGCCTAACTCGGCGAGGGTACCCGCCACCACGTCAATCACATCCTCTGAAAAAACGCCCAGCACTTGCGATTGCGCCCCCGCGGGATTCGTGAGCGGCCCCAGCAAATTGAAGACGGTGCGCACGCCAACCTGTTTTCGCGCCGGAGCCGCATGACGCGTTGCCTTGTGCGCGGCTTGCGCAAACAAAAATCCAATGCCGATCTCTCTAATCGCCCGCCCATACAGCTCAAACGGGAGATCGATGCGCACGCCTAGCGCTTCCAATACATCCGCCGAACCGCTCCGCGAACTCGCCGCGCGATTCCCATGCTTGGCCACGCGCGCGCCTGCCGCCGCCGCAACGATCGCCGCCGCCGTCGAAATATTAAACGTGTTCGCGCCGTCGCCGCCGGTTCCGCACGTGTCCACCATGTTTGCGGGACGCGCTTCGCCTTCCGGAAACACGCGCGCGGCGTGCCGCCGCATCACGCTGGCGAATCCCGCGAGTTCCTGCACTTCAATGGGCCGCCGGTTGAGCGCCTCCAATAACCGCACGATCTCCGGCGTCTCCACGCGTCCGGAAAGCAACTCTTCCATCGCTGCTCCTGCTTCCGCGCGCTTCAGGACGTGCCCGGCCTCAACTCTCTCGATCAGCGGCAATATCATTTCAACGCCATTTCGTGCATCCTTGCTCCGTTTCCGCCTTGCTAGTAAACTTCTATGTTTCGTATGACATCAAAATTCTAACACTAGCAGACTGTTACAAAGTCGAACGGAAAACGGAACTTCGATGAAGATTCACGAGTACCAGGCGAAGGCGATTCTGTCGCGCTATGGCGTGACCACTCCCCGCGGCGAAGTCGTCTTCACCAGAGAAGAAGCGCGCGAAGCGGCGCACCGTTTGAGATCGCATGTCAATGTCGTGGTCGTAAAAGCACAAATCCACGCAGGCGGCCGCGGCAAAGGAGGCGGCGTAAAACTGGCGCGTTCTTCCGACGAAGCCGCCGATCTCGCCAGCCAAATTCTCGGCATGAAGCTGGTCACTCCGCAAACCGGTCCCGGTGGCCGCATCGTCAAACGCCTGCTCATCGAAGAAGGGCTCGACATCAAGCGCGAACTTTATCTCGGGCTGCTCGTCGACCGCGCCACCGGTTGCGTCATCTTCATGGCCAGCGCCGCCGGCGGCATGGAAATCGAGGAAGTCGCCAAGGAAAATCCCGGCGCCATTTTGCGCGAGACGATTCATCCGGCGCTGGGTTTGCAGCCTTATCAAGCCCGCAAAATCGCTTTCGGCCTCGGCTTACCGGGCGAAGTCGCGAATTCGGCAATCCCGTTCCTCCAGTCTCTCTATCGCGCCTTCATTGACACCGATGCCTCCATGCTGGAAATCAATCCTTGCGTGCTCACGGGCGACGGCAAACTCGTCGCGCTCGACGCCAAGATGACATTCGATGACAACGCGCTCTTCCGGCATAAGGACCTCCGCGAACTCCGCGACCTCGATGAGGAAGACCCGCTCGAAGTGGAAGCCTCCAAGTACGGCCTCAACTACATCAAGCTCGATGGCAGCGTCGCGTGTATGGTTAATGGCGCCGGTCTCGCCATGGCGACCATGGACATCATCAAGTATGCCGGCGGCTCTCCCGCGAATTTTCTGGATGTCGGCGGCGGTGCATCTTCCGAACAGGTCAAAAAGGCGGCATCTTGCGCTGCGACGTTCTCGCCACCGGCGTCGTCGCCGCTGCCAAGGATCTGAAGCTGAATGTTCCCGTCGTCATTCGCATGGAAGGAACCAACGTCGAGGTTGGCCAGCAGATTCTGCGCGAAAGCGGCTTGAACTTCACCATCGCCGAAGGCATGAAGGACGGCGCGCAAAAAGTCGTGGCTCTCGCGGGAGGTGCCCGTTGAGCGTTCTGGTGAACGAAAAGACGCGCCTCATCGTCCAGGGTTTCACCGGCCGCGAAGGCACTTTTCACGCCCAACAGATGATCGAATACGGCACTAACGTGGTTGGCGGAGTTACTCCCGGCAAAGGCGGAACGAAACATCTCGAGCGCCCCGTCTTCAACACTGTTGCCGACGCCGCGAAAGCCACCGGCGCAAACGCTTCCGTGATTTTCGTTCCGCCGCCTTACGCCGCCGACGCCATCCTCGAAGCCGCCGACGCACGGCTCCCGCTCACGGTCTGCATCACCGAAGGCATTCCCGCGCTCGACATGGTGCGCGTCGCGAGCGTCGTAGACTTCAAGAAAACGCGCCTTATCGGCCCGAACTGCCCGGGCATCATTTCTCCCGGCAAATGCAAAATCGGCATCATGCCCGGCCGCATTCACAAGCAGGGAAACGTCGGCGTCGTCAGCCGCAGCGGCACGCTCACCTACGAAGCCGTCCATCAATTGACGCAGCTCGGCATCGGCCAATCCACTTGCATTGGCATCGGCGGCGATCCCATCATCGGCACCACGTTTCTCGACGCCATCCAGCTTTTCAACGACGACCCGGACACGCACGCCATCATATTGATCGGCGAAATCGGCGGCAACGCCGAAGAGCGCGCCTCGGAGTGGATCAAGGCCAACGTGAAGAAACCCGTTGTCGGCTTCATCGCCGGCCAAACCGCTCCGCCGGGACGCCGCATGGGTCATGCCGGAGCGATTATCAGCGGCGGCCAAGGTACCGCCAAAGACAAGTACGCCGCGATGGCCGCGGCCGGCATCCGAACCATCGAAACTCCCGCGGACCTCGGCTCCACCCTCGCCACCGCATTGAAATGAAGTTTCTGTAGCTCGGGCCTTCACGCCCGAGGCTTTTTCCTGATTTTGTAGCGCCGGGCTTCAGCCCGGCATCTTTGATTTGATATTTTGGAGGAATCTTTCGTGTCACTCGAACGCACTTTTGCAATCATCAAACCCGACGCGGTCAGTCGCGGTCAGCAAGGTGAAATCCTTGCCAGAATTCACAAAGCGGGCTTCAAAATCGTCGCCATCAAGTCTATGCGTCTCACTAAGGAAGAGGCCGGCGGCTTCTACGCCGTCCACAAAGCGCGCCCCTTCTTCGGCGAGCTTACTGACTTCATGAGTTCCGGCAAAATGTTCGCCGTGGTTCTCGAAGCCGAAGGTGCCATTCTCAAGTGGCGCGACACTATGGGTGCTACCGATCCCCAAAAAGCCGCACGCGGCACCATTCGCCACGACCTCGGCACCAGCATCGGCAACAATTGCACTCACGGCTCCGACGCTCCGGAAACTGCTGCCTTTGAAATCGGCTACTTCTTCTCCGGCCTCGAACTGATTTAGCCGCGCGGCGGAATCACTGCGCGTAGGGGCACGATACATCGTGCCCCTGTTTCTTATTCTTGTGTCGTTACGTCGTTTCGTCTTTACTTCATTTCTTCTAAACTCCTCTTATGGATTCTTTCCGTGAACTCGGTCGCACTCTCCTTCTCCTCGGCGGCGTTCTTGTACTCACCGGTGCTTTTTTCTACTTTGGTGGCAAACTGCCCTTCGGCCTTGGCCGCCTTCCTGGCGACATCGTCCATCGCGGCGAACACACCACGTTCTACTTCCCCATCGTCACCTGCCTTGTACTCAGCGCCGCGCTCTCTCTCCTCTTCTGGCTCTTCTCCCACTTCCGCCGCTAATGCCTCGCCGCATGGCTGAGAGTCGCGGCGAAGTTCTGATGATTGGAATTGCCTTTTTACCTTGCTGGTATATAGTCTCAGCGTTCCAGCCTGCAAATGGAGGATGCTCCAATGAGATTCCGGCTTCTTACGCTTGCCGCAGTGGTCTCACTTTTCAATTTCACCTCTGCTGCACAGACCTCCACCGCACCGCCGGCGGCACGACAGCAACCCGCGGTGAGTCCTCCCCCAGATCCCTCGACCCAGGTTCCGGCCCCAAAACCAGAAGACGTCAAGTCCACCGATAGCATCCTGTCTGCCGTCTATAGCGTGATCTCCGGTCCTGCCGGCGACCGCGACTGGAATCGTTTTCGTTCTTTGTTTTTGCCCGGCGCCACACTCACCTCTGCCGGAAAGGACCGCGAAGGCAATATTCACGTTCGCCCGCGCTCCGTCGAGCAATATGTCACCGGCGCTGGCGGTTACTTCGCCCAGCATGGTTTTTTCGAAAGTCCGATCGTCAGTCGCGTCCAGACCTTTGGCAACATCGCCCATATCCTTTGCAGCTACGAATCCCGGAACGCCCCGGGGGAAGCGCCTTTCGCCCGTGGCATCAACAGTTTTGAGCTGGCATACGATGGCAAGCGCTGGTGGATCGTAAGCATTCTTTGGGACGAGGAGCGCCCCGATAATCCTCTGCCCAAGGAATTCGCTGCCCGGCCATGAGTTCCGGCTCGGCTGATGTGTAGCCGGTTTCCCTGCGTTCTTGCCCCCTTGCCGCGAACGCCCGGCTATCTTACAGATCCTGAAGCGAACCGACGAGTGAAGGATCTCATCGTCACTCCAAGCACAGCCGTGGCCTGTTCTGTGCCCCATTGTGGCCACAGGCCACGGATCACGGAACACGGATTGGTTAAAATGACCCAGCAACTCAGCTTCAACCTCATGCCCAACCGCAAGACCTTCACCGTCAGCGAGTTGACTGGGAAAATCCGCGACCTCCTCGCCAAAAACTTCACCGACATCTCCGTCCAGGGCGAAATCTCCAACTGTCGGGAAGCCCAGTCCGGCCACATCTACTTCACTCTCAAGGACGACCGCGCCCAGGTCAGGTGCGTTTACTTCAAGCAGCAGCAGCGTGGCGTCAAGTTCCGCCCTGAGGACGGCTTGCAAGTCACCATACGCGGGAGCATCAGCGTCTACGAGCAGCGCGGTGAATATCAGATCTACGTCGAGAAAATCGACTTGGTGGGGCAGGGCGCGCTGCAGCTTGCTTTTGAGCAATTGAAAAAGCGCCTCGAAGCGGAAGGCCTGTTCGATGCCGCGCGCAAGAAGCCGTTGCCGCTTCTCCCCAACCGCATCGGCATCATCACTTCACCCAAGGGCGCCGCCGTCCGCGACGTCGTGCGCATCCTCACGCGCCGCTTTCCCAACGTCCATCTAATGGTTTTTCCCGTGCGCGTGCAGGGCGAAGGTTCCGCCGAAGAAATCGTCAAAGCCTTAAAGTTTTTCAATAAGGGGAAACTCGTCGACGTGCTCATCCTCGCGCGCGGCGGCGGCTCGCTTGAAGATTTGTGGTCCTTCAATGAAGAAATCGTCGCCCGCGCCATCTTCGCTTCCGAAATTCCGGTGATCTCCGGCATCGGCCACGAAACCGATTTCACCATCGCCGATTTTGTCGCTGATGTTCGCGCTTCAACTCCGTCGGCAGCGGCGGAACTCGTGGTTCAAACGCGCCGCGAATTTGACAAGCACATCGCCGAACTACGCGGCGCTCTCGCCGAACAAATGCGTTATCGCATCTTGGTTCTCAGCCGCCGCATCCACGTACTCTCCGCCCGCCGCGGATTCCGCCGCCCCCTCGATCTTCTCCGCCAGCAGCGCCAGCGCGCCGATGAAATGACTTCGCGCCTCGCGTTCGGTCTTCGAGCGCGCCTCGAGCAATCACGCAAGCGCTTCACCGCCGCGTACTTGCGCATCGCTTCCTTCGATTTTCGCGTGAAGATCGCCGCCTTCCGTCTGCGTCTTGAAAAGCGCACCGCTGATTTCGGCCTTCGCGCCGAACGCCAACTCCGCGCCAAGCGCGAGCGCTGGCAGCGCCTCGCCTTGCAACTCCAGGAACGCGGCCCCTTGAAAGTTCTCGAACGCGGCTACGCCATCGCCACCGACGCCCACGGCAACCTCCTCCGCGATGTCACCCAAGTCGCCCTAGGCGACTCCGTAGCCATCCAGCTCCACCGCGGCAAACTGTCCACGGAGGTCAAGCGAAAGGAGTAACCTGCATTAGGCTGCAATTAAGAAAATTTCCCTGTGTCTCTGTCGCGAGAAAACTACTCGTCGTCGGAAGAAGAGGCAACTTTGAGAACGGCGAGGAAGGCTTCTTGCGGGATGTCCACCTGGCCTACGCGCTTCATGCGACGCTTGCCTTCTTTTTGTTTTTCGAGGAGTTTGCGTTTGCGGGAAATGTCGCCACCGTAGCACTTGGCGAGAACGTTTTTGCGAATGGCCGCGACCGTTTCGCGCGCGATGACGCGGCTGCCAATCGCCGCCTGGATCGGCACTTCAAACATCTGGCGCGGAATCAGTTTCCGCAAACGCGTCACCAGGTCGCGCCCGCGCTCCGCGGCAAATTCGCGATGGATGATCAACGCCAGCGCGTCGACTGGTTCGCCGGCGACCAGCACATCCAGTTTGATGAGGTCGGATTCGCTGTAGCCCGCGAGGTGGTAGTCGAGCGAAGCGTAGCCGCGTGAAGTGGATTTCAGACGATCGTAAAAGTCGAGCACGATTTCGTTCAGCGGCAATTCGTACGTGAGCATGACGCGCGTCGGCGAAAGATACTCGAACTTTTTCTGCGTCCCGCGCTTTTCCTGACAGAGCTGCAGGATTCCCCCGATGGAATCGTCGTTGGTGATGATCATCGCTTTGATGATCGGTTCTTCGATTTTTTCGATGTCGCTGGGGTTCGGAAATTTTGCCGGGCTGTCCACTTCGATGACTTCACCTGTCACGCGCGTAATACGGTAACGCACGCTAGGCGCGGTGGTGATCAGGTTCAAGCCGAATTCACGCTCCAGCCGCTCCTGTACAATTTCCATGTGCAGCAGGCCCAGGAAGCCGCAGCGAAAGCCGAAACCGAGCGCCACGGAATTTTCCGGCTCGTAGAAAAATGCCGCGTCGTTCAATTGCAATTTGCCGAGCGCGTCGCGCAAAGGCTCGTAGTCGTCGGCGAGCACCGGAAATAATCCGGCGAAAACCATCGGCTTGATGGCCTCGAATCCCGGTAGTGCAGCGGCAGGGCGGCTCGCATCTGTGACGGTGTCGCCCATGCGCGCATCCGCGACACGTTTTATATTGGCGACGACGAAACCAACGTCGCCAGCTTCGAGTTCTTCGAGCGCGACGGGCTTTGGTGTGAGCGTGCCTAGCTGCTCCACCTCGTAAACTTCGTTGTTGTAAACGAGGCGAATTTTCATGTGATTCGTGATGCGGCCTTCCATGACGCGCACAAGCACCACCGCACCGCGGTAAATATCGAACCACGAATCAAAAATCAACGCCTGCAATGGATTGTCCACACTGCCTTTTGGCGACGGCACGCGCGCAACAATCGCTTCGAGCACGTCTTCGACGCCGAGGCCGCTTTTTGCGCTGATCAGCAGCGCATCTTCCGCAGGAATTGCGAGCACGCTTTCGATTTGTTCTTTTGCGAAATCCGGCTGCGCCGCGGGCAAATCAATTTTATTGATCACCGGCAAAATCGTCAGATTGTGATTTGAAGCGAGAAAAGTATTCGCGACCGTTTGCGCTTCCACACCCTGCGATGCGTCGACTACGAGGAGGGCGCCTTCGCAGGCGGAGAGGGCGCGCGAAACTTCGTACGAAAAATCCACGTGCCCCGGCGTATCAATCAAGTTCAGCCGGTAAGTATTTCCATCTTTCGCTTTGTAGTGCAGGCGGATACTTTTTGCCTTGATGGTGATGCCGCGTTCGCGCTCAAGGTCCATGGAGTCGAGAACTTGTTCGTGCATTTCGCGCTGCGAGAGCGCGCCGGTCATTTCGAGGAGGCGGTCGGCAAGCGTGGATTTGCCGTGGTCGATGTGCGCGATGATGCAGAAATTGCGTATGAACTTCGGGTCCATTTTTCTCGCTTACCAGTTTTCTCAATTGCGGGCAGGATGCGAATGGCCCGCCCAGTTTTTCCGGTGGGGCCTGCTGCTTTCGAACGAGCGACACACGCAGCGCAAAAACCGTGCCGTATGAACAACCAGTTTGCCACAAGTCCGGCTGGCCGTCAGCAGAGTGGACTGTTCAAACGCGCATTGCTAGCGGATAGGGTGAAAGCCGCTGGAGCTTCGCGTTGCAAATGAGGCCGCGCTTACTCCTCGCGGAGGATCCTGACTGGCTCGACGCGAGTGGCGCGGTAGGCGGGAAGAACAGTGGCAAGGAGACCCACCGCGACGAGAAGAAGGGCCACGGCCGCGAAGGTGAGCGGGTCGGTGGCGCGGACGCCAAAGATGAGGGAGGCGACGACGCGACTGAGCGCGAGCGCGGCGGCGAGGCCGAGCGCGACGCCGAGGAGAATCGGTTTCATGCCGTCGGTGACGACCAATCGCAGCACGTCGGAATGTGAAGCGCCAAGCGCCATGCGAATGCCGATTTCCCGAACGCGGCGGCGAACGGTGTAGGAGAGAACCCCGTAGATTCCGACGGCGGCAAGGACGAGAGCAAGCCCGGCAAATGCGCCGAGCAAGAGCACGTTGAAACGCTGGGAAAATAGCGACGCGGAGACGAGACCTTCCATGGTAACTACGTGCTCAACGGGCAATTGGGAATCCACACGGTGAACGGCGGCGGTGACAGCGGAAGCAGCACTCGCCGGATCAGCACTGGTACGTACGGCGAGGCTCATCCCAAACGCGCGCCAAGTTTCTCCCGGTTGAGCAGTCATCTGGCTTAGCGGCCAGTAAAGAGCCTCAACGGGGCGGGTTTGGCCAAGAGAATCCTCCTTCACATCACCAACCACTCCGACAACCTCCCGCGCCGCTCTTCCTGAGAACGTGAGAGTGACATGCTTTCCGATCGGATTGTCGTTGGGCCAAAAACGCCTAGCTACGGATTCACTGACGAGCACTACGAGCGGCCGGCCCACAACATCGGCATCATTCAAGTCGCGACCGCGCAGCAGTGGGATGCGCATAGTATTCAAGTAGCCTGGGGAGATGACGCGAACGTCAATTTCAGGTTGATCCGCCATCGGCACGATAGGTTGTCCTTCCACGGCGATGGGTTGGTGCGAGCCGCCGCCGTCCAATGGCAAGCTGTCAATCAAAGCGGCGGACAAGACGCCTGGCGTGGCGCGAAGCTGTTCCAGCAATTGGCCACAAAAGCGGGCCTCCGCAGCGGGAGTGGAAAATCTCGTTCCCGGGACGGGTAGCGCCGCCGTCAAAACGTTATTGGGATCAAAACCGGGCCGAACGCTGCTGAGCTGCAGCAAAGTGCGCAACATCAGTCCGGCGCCGACCAATAGCACCAGCGACAAGGCAACCTCGGAAACTACCAGCAGGCCGCGCGTCTTGTTTCCACTGGAATCAGAGCTGCCGCGACTCTGACCCTGTTTTAGAGCCTCATAAACGTCAGTCCTGGTGAACCGCACCGCCGGCAAGAGCCCTGCGAGGATACCTGCGAAAAGCGCCAGAAACAGAGTGAAAGCCAGAACTTGGGCGTCCAGAGTGATTTCCACCGAACTCGGGAGCTGGTCGGCAAAAAATTTTTCCATCAGCGCAATGCCAAAACGTGCCAGGAAGAGTCCGAGAGCGGCACCAGAAATTGAGAGAATCAGTGTCTCCGCCAGGATCTGGCGTAGCACCACGGCGCGGCTGGCGCCCAGCGACGTGCGGATGGCGATTTCTTTTTTTCGCGCGAGAGTTTTGGCGAGCACCAGATTGGCGACATTGGCGCACGCAATGAGGAGCACGAAGGCTACCGCACCTAACAAGACGAGCAGCGCTGGCCGCACGTCGCCGACAAGCTGTTCGCGCAAGGGAAGAAGCGTGGCACCCCAACCCTTGTCGTCTTCTGGGTATTGCCGCTCGAGACGCGCGGAAATCGCGCTGAGGTCTTCTTTAGCTTGCGCTACGCTTACTTCGGGCTTAAGCCGCCCGATGACCATGTAATTGTGATTGCCCCGCACGGCGCGCCGCTCATCGCTCCAAGCCATAGGAACCCATAGATCCGCCCAATCTGGAAACTTGAACTTGGGAGGCATAACGCCGATGACAGTGTAAGTCTGGCTGTTGAGAAGAACATTCCGGCCAACGATGGCGGGATCCGAGGCAAAATGATCACGCCAGAGCTTGTTCCCAAGCATCACGACGTTTCCCTGGCCCGGACGGTCTTCGTCGGGAGAGAAGGTGCGGCCAAGAACCGGCTGCATGCGCAGGATCGAAAAGAATCCTGGCGCGACGCTCGATCCGCGGATGGCTTCGGGACGCTCGCCGCCCACGTTGAAGCTTTCAAATCCATACGCCGCCATTTGCTCAAACGAATGGTTCTGTGCCTGCCAATCAAGGTAGTTGGCCGGGGAGACCGAAAACAACGACATGCCGGGGAAGCTCTTGGCGGGCGGAACATGCCAGACCTGCATGATGCGGGAGGCATCCTGGTAGGGGAGCGGGCGAAGGAGCACGCCATTGACAATGGAAAAGATCGCGGTGTTGGCCCCGATGCCGAGCGCCAGGACCACGATTGCGGCGAGGGTGAACCCCGGATTGCGCAGCAAGATACGCAAGCCGAAGCGAAAGTCACCAATCAGGTTACGCATGGCAGAACCTCCCTGGCTGCCGCAAGCAACGACACGGCGCCGACACAGATTACAGACCTCGGATGTTTCCATGGATTTAGCAAGTTTGCGATAACCAGGAGACGCCGGACGGTTGACGAGGATTGCCTTCGAGGGGATGTTCGGTGAAAACGTCGACGACACGATAATGCGGCGAGCAGCGGCGCACTTTGCTTTGAGCCCCCCATGAACCTAATTTTGCCTAAGCGCCACGATGGGATCGACGCGCAGGGCGCGACGTGCCGGAACGGCGGTGGCCAAAAAGGCGACCAATAGGAACAACAGAGGCACGGAAAGAAATACAGCTGCATCAAGGGGGCGAACACCATAAAGCAGGGAAGAAAGCATCGGAGCGGCCATAGCCGCGAGAACGAGGCCGGCCAAAATGCCCGTGCCGGACAAGAGCATTCCGCGATGCAGAAACAAGCTGAGAATGTCGGATGGCTGAGCCCCGAGGGCGATGCGAACTCCGATTTCATGGGACTTCTGGCCAACCATATAGGCCAGCAAGCCGTAGATCCCAAGGGAAGCAAGGAGAAGGGCGACGGCGGCAAATCCTCCGACCATGGTTGATGAAAAGCGGCGTGGAGCGAGCGAATCGTCCAGCACTTCCCGCATGGGGCGGACATTAAATAGCGGCAAGCCGGGATCAACGCTCTGCACCTCGTGGCGGATTTGAGGCTCCAGAATGGAGGCAGAGAGAGAAGTGCGCACGACAATGCTGAAGACGCGGCCTTGCCGCTGGAACATGGGGGCGTAGATGTGCGGGACGCCGTCGAGGTCCAGGCCGTCATGCTTGACGTCCTTGACGATGCCCACAATGGAGAGCCAGGGCGCATTGGCGTTTTGCCCAAAGCGTACGCGGCGACCGAGTGGGTCGCGATCTCCCCAATAGTGTTGAGCGGTGGCTTCATCAATGATGGCGACTTGCTCTTTGCCGGCTTCATCGTTTTCGGTGAAGAGGCGTCCGCGAATGAGCGGCGTACGCATCACTTCGAAATAATCGGGACTGACGAGGATGACCTCGGCGCGCAAGCCTTGTGAAGATTCGACCGGCCGATCTTCGACGGCCAGGGGGACGTTAAAAGTTTGTCCGGAAGCCGGAAGGGCAGAGGTCATGCCCGCCAGATCAACTCCGGGGATGGCGCGAACACGGCGGAGGGTTTCGCGTACAAAGACTGCCTGGAGCGCAATACCCGCGTAGGGATCCGCTTTTGGATCATTAGGGACCGGAAGCCAGATACTGGCGGCAACCACACTGGAAGGATTGAAACCCGGGTTGGACTCGAGCAGCCCAGCAAAGGAGCGCAACAACAGGCCGGCGCCAATCATGAGCACCACGGCCAGCGCCATCTCCGAAACGATCAAAGCGCTGCGCAACCGATTCGTCCTGGTGCTGTAACCGGAACCACGAGCGCCTTCTCGAATGGCGGCAAAGACATCAGGCCGGGTGGACTGAAGAGCCGGAGCCAAACCAAAAAAGAGGCCGGTGAGGATGGAAATTAAGAGAGCAAAGAGGAGGACGACCCAATCTATGCGGACTTCGCTGAGCCGGGGGACTCCGTGCGGGAAAAATCGAAGCATGGGGCCGAGGGCGAATGCAGCGGTAGCAATTCCGGCGAGGCCCCCCATCAACGACAGCATCATTGTCTCGGTGAGCAGTTGACGCACCATGCGTAGGCGGCTGGCACCAAGAGTGAGGCGAAGAGCGATTTCCTGCTGCCTGTCTGAGGCGCGCGCCAGGAGGAGGTTCGCGATATTTACGGACGCGATGAGAATGATGAGAATCACCGTGCCCATCAGCACCAACATCATGGGGCGAACATCGCCGACCAGAGATTGCTGCAAGGGCTCGATGGCGATGGACCATTTAGCCGTGGGAGGATAATCCGAGGGGAACTCCTGGCGCAATTGGCCGGACATGATATCCAGGCGGGCTTGCGCCTGACGCAAGGTGATGCCGGGCTTAAGACGAGCGATCGCTCCGGGTAAGAACCGGAGGTTGCGGGCGGGTGCGGGGAAAGGATCCGCGCTATATCCGGCGGTAGCCCAGATCTCTACATCTTTGGCGACGGTTTTTCCGGGATGACGAAAATCGGGGGGAAGAACGCCGACGATGGTGTAGAGATCATTGTCCAGCCGGAGACTGTGGCCCAGGACATTTGGATCCGCGCCATAAGAGCGGTGCCAAAGACCGTCGCTGATGACGGCGGTAGTGGCGAAGCCGAGGGCAAAGTCCCGGGAGCCGAAAAGTCTTCCGATTTGAGGAGTCGCACCTAGCATGGAAAAGTAATTAGGACTGACGACCATTAATTCGAGGCGTTGCGGCTCCTTGGCGCCGGTCAGGTTCACGCTCACGGGCCAGACGACGCTTACGTCCTCAAAGGTAGCTGCTCTGGACTTTAAATCCTCAAATTCGGTGACGGAGAAGGGAACATCCCGCAAGGCAACACCGGGATTGTTGAAGGTAATTTTCTGCAAACGGCTCGGATCGCGAAAGGGGAGAGAGCGCAGCAAGACGGCATTCACGATGCTGAAGATGGCAGTATTGGCGCCGATGCCCAATGCCAGCGTGAGGATGACGACAGCGCTGAACAGGGGAGACTTGCGAAAAACGCGCAACGCGAACTTTATGTCATGGAGAACGGTTTGCATCTTGCGGGCCTCCGGTCGAAAAGACGTTCGCAGATTTTGGTTTTGGGCGTTTAGACGCACCAGGGGCGGAAATGGTGAGGCTGACCGGCAGGTAGTCCAATGGATTCATCTCTTATTTGCGCTGGCGTACGCCTCCGCACCCATCAAGTGAATCGACACATACGGCTCGTCGCCTACCACCCAACTGTCATGCCCCGGCGCAATATAAAACACGTCCCCGGCCTTCATCTCGATCACGCGGCCATCATCCATCGCGGCCGTCGCGCACCCGGAAATTACCATCCCTACGTGCTCCACCGCGCAGCTCTTTGTTCCTGCCGCGCGCCCGACGTGTTCCGACCATTTCCATCCCGGTTCGTAGGTCGCGCGCCCGATGGTCATTCCTCCCACTCGCACTAGCTCAAATCTGCCCTTCTCAAACGTGCGAATCTCGTCGGGCTGCTCAAATCGCTTCAGGATTACCTCGAGCATGGATTTTTCCTTTCTCAACCTTCGGCAAACAGCCCTTCCACGCTGGATTCAATGCCGCCCCTTACGGTTTCGTTTTGAGCGCGTCTTGCGAAATCGCATGGCGGCTCGCAAAAATGCCAGAAAGAAGCGGTGCGGAGCCTCGGGCCGCGAAGAAAGCTGCGGCTGAAACAGCGTGGCGATGAAGAAGCGATGCCCCGGCAGTTCGACCGCCCGTGTTTCGCCAAGAATTCCGCGGGCGCTTACGCGCAGTCCAGCGGCCTGAAACTGTTTTTCGTATTCCTCATTCACGCCGTAGTTGCAGTAATACTGCTCCGAATCGTCTTCACCGCCGCAAATCGAATGGAGGAGCGTTCCTGCCAGAATCTTTAAGTGTTCCTCCCCGGACGCCTTCGGGCCGTCCGCGCGGCGGTTGGGCAGGGCGCAGGAAAGCGGCGTCACGACGTAGTGTGAGGATCCCGAATTATTTTCCGCGGAGTCGGCGTCGGCAATCTTCAAGACATTTCGCGCATACTCTAACAGAGTATGTTGGAAGCCTCCTCAAGTCCCCACAAACGGCCAGTCACCTGTCCGTGGACTTCCCGGCGAAGCAATCAGACCGTCCCAGCGGCGCAGGGTTTTTTCAGCTGCCGGCCCTTCCAGCGAAGGCGTCGGCAGCCAGCGCACTTCGAGCGGAACTTTCAGTTTTGCGGCTGCGTCGTAAAGCGCCGCATGGGTTGCAAAATGCGAATGGTAGGTGGGCTCGAAGTCACCCATGATTCCAATGCGAATGGCTGCAGTCATTCTTTCCCTCTCGAACGAAACCCCGCGGCGCACTTTCAAGGCCGAACACAGCAGCAACGAAAATAATTAGGCACCCGGCTAAATACCTAAATCCAGAGCCATTTTGGAAGCGTGGATACGGGGAAATGCTTACGCAACGGAGGCCGCGGGACAGCTTGACGGTTGAGCGTTCCCGCCATAGAGTTTCGGCAATCCTTACACGTCTTCGGCCAGCCAGACCGACCGAAGACTCTTCGATCGGGGCGGATGCACACTGAGGTGAATGTGGCCAACGAAGCTGGCATCACACCATCGCCCGACGAAGCCAAGACGATTCATAAACTGCAGATCCGGCTGATTCCGTTCCTCTTCGTGCTTTATGTGGTCGCCATGGTCGACCGCATTAATATTGGATTTGCGTCATTGACCATGAGCAAGGAGCTGGGCGCGACCAGCCAGCAATATGGAATCGCCGCGGGGATTTTCTTCATTGGGTACTGCCTGTTTGAAATTCCCAGCAATTTAATTCTGCACAAAATCGGGGCGCGCGTGTGGGTTGCACGCATTCTCTTGAGCTGGGGACTTGTGGCGGCGTTGACCGGGCTGGTGCAAAGCGTTTATCAACTGTATCTCGCGCGCTTTCTTCTGGGCCTGGCCGAAGCCGGCTACTACCCGGGAATCGTCTTATACCTGACATATTGGTTTCGCCAGCGCGAACAGGCGCGAACACTCGCTCTATTCCTGACGGGCTACCCGGTGGCGAGCATTCTGGGCGCTCCGATTTCCGGCTTCATTCTGGGCCACGTGCATTGGCTGCACTTGGGAAGCTGGCGGTGGCTGCTCATCCTTGAGGGCATCCCGGCCGTCGCTCTCGGAATTCTCACCTACTTTGTTCTGCCCTCACGGCCGAGTGAAGCAAAGTTTCTGACGCGCCAGGAAAGGAGTTGGCTGGAAGCAGAATTGCAGCGCGATGAACAAATGAAGCCACGGGAGCAGCGGCACTCTGCGATGCAGGGACTGACGAACCCACGTGTGTGGCATCTGGTTTCCATTTATTTCGGGATGATGATTGGCAGCTATACCTTGAGTTTCTACATGCCGCAGTTCGTGCAAGGTCTGTCGAGCGATTATTCCCATAGCCTGGTAGGGTACCTGGTGATGATTCCATATCTGGCAGCGCTTGCGGGAATGATCCTGGTTTCCCGCAGTTCCGATCTTCGGATGGAACGCAGGTATCACGCGGCGATTTCTTTGCTGGTGGGAGGAATTGCGTTTTTGTCTCTAAGTAGAGTTCATTCTCCCCTCGTGACAATCGTGCTCCTGTCGCTGCTGGCGATCGGCTATTGCAGCTCCCTCAGCCCTTTCTGGGCGTTGCCCAGCGAATTTTTGACGGGATTTTCGGCTGCCAGCGGAATTGCGTTAATCAATTCGGTCGGAAACCTCGGAGGTTTTGCTGGACCTTACGTCATCGGGTTCATAAGCCAAAAGACCGGGACTCTGTATGGCGGCCTTGCTTTTGCTGGGATTTCCATGCTCGTGGCCGCGACCCTTGTGCTGTTCCTTCCGAAAATGGCGGACCTCCGAACTATTGCGGAAGCTCAGACAAGTCCATGAGCTAGATCCCAAATTCGGAATCTTGATCACACACTTGAGGTGATTGTGTCCAACGAAATTGGAGCAGCTGCTCTGCCCGACCAAGCCAAGACGATTCACAAACTGCGGAAGAGGATTATTCCGTTTGTATTCGTCCTCTACATCATTTCCTTTCTGGACCGCACAAACATCAGTTTTGCTGCGTTGACGATGAACGAGGAACTGGCAATTACCAGCAAGCAGTTTGGATGGGTAGCGGGAATTTTCTTTTTTGGATATTTCCTGTTTGAGATTCCGAGCAACCTGATGCTACACAAGATCGGGGCGCGAATCTGGATCGCGGGCATCCTGATTACCTGGGGAATTTTGGCCACGCTGACTGGGTTGGTGCATTCAGTGCAGCAACTATATGTGGCGCGTTTTTTGCTGGGGCTGGCGGAGGCGGGCTATTTTCCGGGAATCGCACTCTATCTGACGTATTGGTTTCGCCAACGGGACCAGGCGCAGGCCATTGCGCTGTTTCTGGCAGGTATTCCCGTCGCCAGCATACTGGGCGCTCCGGTTTCCGGATTCCTCCTGGGCCACGTGCACTGGATGAACGTCAGCAGCTGGCGGTGGCTGCTGATTTTGGAAGGAATTCCGGCCGTCGTTGGCGGAGTTCTCACATACTTTCTGCTGCCCAGCTGGCCCGCAGAGGCTAAATTTCTGACCCAGAAAGAAAAGGATTGGATTGCGGCGGAGCTGGCGCGGGAAGGACGAGAAAAACTGGCGAGCCACAACATTTCTGCGGGAAAGGCGCTGTTGAACAAGCGCGTTTGGCATTTAGGGTTTATCGGATTCACTTTGAACACCGGCATGTATTCGATGAACTTTTGGATGCCGCAACTGGTGAAGTCCGTAGCGGGCGGAATCTCCTACAGCTTGATCGGACTGTTGGTGATGATCCCACATCTTGTGGGCCTGCCGGTAATGGTAATGGTGTCGCTTAGTTCCGATCGAAAACAAGAACGGAGATTTCATGCGGCGATTCCAGCCGTTGTCGCAGGAGTTGCTCTGGCGTCGCTGGGGGCGACGCAGTCTCTTTTTCCGACGATCTTACTTCTGTCGTTTGCGGCGCTGGGGATTTACAGCGTCTACGGCCCTTTCTACTCGCTTCCGGGCGATTTTCTAACAGGATTTGCGGCGGCGTCCGGGATTGCCCTGGTGAGTTCGCTCGCGAATCTAGGAGGATTTGCCGGGCCATACGCGATAGGCTGGATCAGCCAGAAAACGGGCAGCTTGTACGGCGGGCTGGCTGTCGCAGGCGTTTCATTGTTCGCATCGGCGACGCTCATGTTGTTGCTTCCAAAAAGACTGCGCGGCAAGCGCGGGGCCGATTCCGGTGACGTATAACGCATCAGCGTATATCGGGCTGTTTTGCCGCTTCCGGCTGGGGGTATATAGTTGAAAGGGCAGTTTGTGTACGACGCGAGGCGCAGCCCAGCACCATTATCCGATGGTGCGCATAGTTGGCATCAGTTTGGCACCTGATTGACAGTTTTTCCGTCACCGCAAAGGCAACCTTAAGGGATGGCCGCAGACGTAAGCAAACATCTGGATCGCGCCAAGCGCTTCCTCGAGAAGAACCGTGTCGAGGACGCGATCGGAGCATATCTCGCCGTCCTGGACGAAATGCCGCAACATCAAGAAGCCACGCAGGCGCTCGGCGACTTGTACGCGCGAATGGATCAGCCGGATCGGGCAGCGATTTACTACGGACTTCTTTTTGACCTGCTCGTGGAACCAAAGGACGAAACCAAGGCGCTCGCCATTTACAACCGGTTTCTGCGCACGGGCCGTGGGCAGCCGCCTGAACGCATCGCTCGATACGCCTTCCTGCAGCAAAGACAGAATCACCCTGACGAAGCGATTGAGCAGTACAGCAAGGCGGCGGAGCTGTTTGCAGCAGCGAACCGCGACGAAGACGCGCTGTTCTGCTGGGAGCGGCTTGCGCAACTCGATCCGGAAAATCTACCGCGGCAGCTTCGCCTTGCGGAGGCGGCGGAACGCATCGGCAAGAATGCGCTTGCGGCGCGAGCGTTCCTGCGGGCCGGGCAACTTGCCTCGGCGAGCGGCGCATCGGCCGACGCGCTACACATTCTTGGCCGCGCTTACAAACTTGCGCCGCAAGAACGCAGCGTCAGTCTGCTTTACGCGCAAGCGAATTTGCAAGCAGGCAATGCTGTCCATGCGACTGCCTTGCTGGAACCTTTTGCCAGGACGGAAAAAGACCCGGCGTTTCTTATCACCTTTAGCGACGCATTGATGCGATCGGGAAACCTGGAGCGCGCGCGAGAGTTGCTCGACCGGCTGCTGCGCGAAAAAAATGAAGGCATGACGCAACTGTTCGAGCTCGCGGACCGCTACGTGGCAGCGAACCAGGACCAGAAAGCCACCGAGATTCTCCTGGCGCTCAAACGAAGAATGTTTGCGGACAAGCGGCAGAATGATTTCGTGACGCTGATGGACGGCGTGGGGGCAAAGTATCCGCACTCGCAGGTCATTCTGGAGTTCTGGGCTTCTGTCCACAATGAATTGAATCGCGAATCGCAGTATTTCGAAGTGCTGATCAAGCTGTTCGATGTGTACCTGACGTCGGGAAACGTCAAAAGGGCGGCGGAGTCTCTCGAGCGGCTGGTGGACATCGATGCGTACGACTATCGCAATCAGGAGCGGCTGGAATTGCTGCGTGGCAAAGTGGATGAAGCCCAGGTGAAACGCATTGCCAGCCGGCTGATGAAATCGGGCACCCCGACACCGGGTCACAGTGCGCACGCTCATGCGTCGCAAGCACCCTCGGCGCCTGCTCCCGGCAGCGAAGAGGGCCGGCAATTGCAGGCGCTGGAAGATTTGATCGTGCAGACGGAAATATTTTTACAGTATTCGCTTCAGAACAAGGCGCTGGAGCGCTTGCAAAGAATTGCAGCGATGTTCCCGGGCGAGGAAGAGCGAAACGGGCGGCTGTCGAATCTCTACCAAATGGCGAACTGGTGGCCGCCGGGATCGCCCAAACCGAAGACAGAAACTGCGGCTGCGCCGCCAACGGTATCCGCGGCGCCAGTTGCACCCGCCTCACCGGCGGCCGAAGCGCCATCACCCATTACCACGAAGACGGGTGTTTATTCGGCGGACACTCTGCGTGATCTTTCAAAAATTTCCGAAGTCAATCAAAAGATATTTCGCCAGCAGACGCCGCGGGCGATGCTCAACACAGCAGTCAGCGAAGTTGGAGCCTATTTGCGCGGAACGCGCGCACTGGCCGTTGTGGGCACACCGGGACGGCCGCCGGAAATGGCCGCGGAATTCTGCGCTCCGGGGGTGAAGCCCGCCCCTGGTGCGCAAGTCGTGCTGCTGCTCGCGCACATTGAGAAGGCCGAGCCGGATGAACTGGGCGGACTCATGGTGCAGGCGACGGAAGGATCGATTCTGAGCGATCTGGGGCTGGCGACGGCGCTGGGCGTGGTGATCACGGATAAGGAGACGCAAATGCCGGCGGGGATGTTGATTGTGGGGCATGCGGAAGATCACAAGTGGCGGCCGAATGAAGCGTATTTCCTGCAGGCCATCGGCGATCAAATGTTGATGAGCGTCAGCCACACGCGGCTGCGGTCGCTAGTGCGACGCATGGGCGTTTCGGATGAGCGGTCAGGCTTGTTGAGCCGCAGCTCGTACCAGAGTTGTTTGCTCACGGAAGCAGACCGCGCGCGGACGCAGGGGACGCCGCTGGCGCTGACGATTTTGCAGATCGATCACGGCGCAGAGATTTTGCGGCAACAGGGAGAGTCGCCGCTGGAACGGTTTTTGGAACAACTGGCGAGGTCGCTGCAGCCGATCGTGCGGCAGAACGACGTGCCCGTGAAATACACTTCGTGGTCCCTGGCGTTTATTTTGCCGGATACCACGCTGGCCGGAGCGCAGAACCTGGCGGACAAATTGCGGCGCGCGGCTTCCGGCTTGCGGCCGCCGTGGGATTCGACACAGATTACGTTGAGCGCAGGAATAGTCGAGGCCGTGCCGAAGCAGGATTACGACAGTGAAGACATTGTGACGGACTTGATCAACCGCGCGGAGTTTTCGATTGAGGAGGCGCGAAAACGCGGCGGGGACACAGTTGTGGCTCTGGAAACGCCGAAATTGTGACTTTTGGTCGGTGAGTGTTGATGATGATCGTTTTAGCCTAGAAAACTGATCCAACAAACAGGGGAAGGACGTATGTTTCCGACGGATGTAGTGATCGTGGCGGGGGCGCGGACGCCGATGGCGCGGTACACGGGGGCGTTTTCGGAGGTGAGCGCGATTGAGCTGGCGGCGCATGCTTCGAGAGAGGCGATTCGGCGGTCGGGTGTAGATCCAGGCGAGTTTGACCACGCGATTTTTGGAAACGTGATGCAGACGAGCGCCGATGCGCTTTATGGCGCGCGGCACGTGGCGTTGAGGGCCGGGTTGAAAATCGAAACGCCGGCGGTGACGGTGAACCGGCTGTGCGGCTCGGGGATTGAGGCGATCGCGCAGGCGGCGCAACGTTTGTTGCTCGGCGAAGCGAACATGGTGCTTGCGGGTGGGATGGAAAACATGACGCAGGCGCCATTTGTGGTGCGCGGAGCGCGGACGGGATTGAAGCTCGGCGGGGGAGCGCTGGAAGATTCGTTGATGGCGGGACTGACGGACACGTATTGTGGATTGCCGATGGCGCTGACGGCGGAAAAACTCGCGGAACAGCACGGAATCACTCGGAAGGATGCCGACGCGTACGCGCTGCGCAGCCAGCAGGCAGCGGAGGCGGCTTACAACGCCTGCCGAATCAAGGAAGAACTTGTTCCAGTGGAAGTGAAGCAGGGAAAGAAAACGATTTTGGTCAGCGAAGACGATCACAGGCGGCCGGAAACGACGATGGACACGCTGGAGAAATTGCCACCATCGTTTAAGAAAGATGGAATCGTGACGGCCGGAAACGCTAGCGGGATTGTGGATGGCGGTGCGGCGGTCGCGGTGACGCGAGAGAAAAGCGCGAAGGAACGAGGATTGAAACCGATCGGGCGCATCGTGTCATGGGCGGTGGCGGGAGTCGACCCGAGCATCATGGGGATCGGGCCGGTGCCGTCTTCGCAGAAAGCGCTGAAACTGGCGGGACTCACGCTGGAACAGATGGATCGTGTGGAAGTGAACGAGGCGTTTGCGGCGCAGTATCTGGCCGTGGAAAAAGTTTTGGGGCTGAGGCGCGACAAAACGAACGTAAATGGCGGGGCGATTGCGTTGGGACATCCGCTTGGCGCGAGCGGCACACGTTTAGTAATCACGATTTTGAACGAACTGCGGCGAAATGGGCTGCGTTATGGGCTAGCGACAGCGTGCATCGGTGGCGGACAAGGGATCGCGATGATCGTCGAAGCCCTGAACAACTAGCGGCGGGCATTTCTGCTACACTTTTGCGTTCGGGGTTGACGGTTCTCTGCCGGGCCTTTTTTTGTGCCGATGGTTCGGCAAAATCTTCTACGAGGAAAAATGGCGATTCGAAGAGTGGGTGTCGTGGGGTGTGGCTTGATGGGTTCAGGGATCGCGCAGGTGGCGGCTGCGTCGGGATTCGAGACCGTGGTGCGCGAAGTGAGCGCCGAGTTGGTGGAAAAGGGAATCAAGGGCATCGAGAAAAATCTGAATCGCTTGGTGGAGAAGGGCGCGATCACCGATGCGGTGAAGGGAGAAATCCGTGGCCGGTTGAAGGGCACTACTTCCATCGACGACTTGAAGAATTGCGACGTGATCGTTGAAGCGATCATCGAGCAGCTTCCGGCCAAGCGTGAGTTATTTGGAGCGCTGGATGCGATCTGTCCGCCTGCGACGATTTTTGCAAGCAACACGTCTTCGTTGACGATCACGGAAATCGCTACGGCTACGAAGCGGCCGCAACGGTTCGTAGGGCTGCACTTCTTCAATCCCGTGCCGGTGATGAAGCTGGTCGAGGTAGTGCGAACGATAGCGACGGAGTCCGCCGTTTATGAGGAGATGCTGGCGTTCGGTGAAAAGCTGGGAAAGACCGCAGTGCGCGCACACGACAGCACCGGATTCATCGTGAACCGGCTGCTAGTGCCGTATCTTCTGGATGCGATTCGCGCGCTGGAAGAAGGCGTCGGCTCCATCGAGGATATTGATAATTCCATGAAGCTGGGCTGCGGGCATCCCATGGGGCCGCTGACATTGCTGGACTTCGTGGGACTGGACACGACCTATTACATTTCGCAAATTATGTTTGATGAATTCAAGGAGCGGCGATTCGCGGCGCCACCGCTACTGAAGCGCATGGTGCTGGCAGGATGGAATGGGAGGAAGTCGGGGCGGGGATTTTATGATTATTCGGACCCGCAGAAACCGAAGGCTCTGAAATTTTAGTGGCGAGAAGAAAATAGAAGAAAAAGATAACGTGGAGTGCGCTGAGGAACGGAGCGGAGAAGGAAAGAGCAGAAATGGTCTACGAGAATCTACTGTACGAAAAGAAAGATGGGATTGCTTACATCACTTTCAACCGGCCGAAGGTGCTGAATGCGCTGAACAATAAGACTATCGATGAGTTGCGCCAGGCGCTTGTTGACGCGCGGGATGATGGTTCCGTACGTGTCCTGATCCTGACGGGCGCAGGCGAAAAAGCATTTGTTGCAGGGGCCGACATCAGCGAACTGGCCCAGCGCACTCCGGTTGACGGAAAAGAATTTTCGGTTTCCGGCCAGGGCGTTGCACACCACCTTGAAACGATGGGCAAGCCTTCGATTTGCGCGATTAATGGATTTGCACTTGGCGGGGGGTGCGAGCTGGCTCTTTGTTGCTCGATTCGCATTGCGAGCCGGACCGCAAAACTCGGGCAGCCGGAGGTGAAACTCGGCATCATTCCGGGATTCGGTGGATCGCAGCGTCTCGCCCGGCTCTGTGGGAAGGGCGTTGCGCATGAGCTTTGCCTTACCGGCGAGATGATTTCCGCGGAAGAGGCGCAGCGTATCGGCTTGGTGAATCGTGTTTACGAACCAGCTGAACTCTTGCCCGCGGCGGAGGCAATGGCGAAGAAAATTATCGCCAACGCGCCACTCGCGGTGAAATACACCATGGAAGCGATCGAACGAGGAATCGAGATGGCACAGGAAGAGGGGCTTTTCCTGGAAGCGACGTTGTTTGGCTTGGTGTGTGCGACGGAGGACAAGCGTGAAGGCACGACGGCGTTTCTGGAGAAGAGGCCGCCGCAATTTAAGGGTAAATAAAGGAAGTAAATGAGGTAAATGAAGTAAACGGATGACGATGGCAGAAAAATTACAACCCGGGAAGATTGATGGCGCACTCAGCGCCGCGGCTTTCCGCTTTGGCGTTGTGGTGAGCCGCTTCAATAGTTTTATTACCGAGCGCCTTCTTGCTGCGGCCGTGGATGCCTTGGAACGGGCCGGGGCGGGCAGCAAAGATGTGGACGTCATACACGTGCCGGGCGCGTTTGAATTGCCGTTGGCCGCGAAAAAACTGGCTGCGACGGGGAAGTACGATGCGCTGATCGCCATCGGATGCGTTCTGCGAGGCGAAACGACGCACTACGATTACGTTTGTTCGGAGACCGCCCGCGGATTGCAACTCGCACAGATGGACAGTGGCCTGCCAATCATCTTTTGTGTACTGACGTGCGACACGCTCGAGCAGGCCATCGATCGCGCGGGACTCAAGGGCGGGAACAAAGGATTTGAAGCGGGGCTCGCAGCCATCGAGATGGCGCAATTGTCGCGCAAGCTTCGCGCCGCGCCGTCAAACTCGGCACCTGCTGGAAAGCCGCGGCGCAAGTAACGTGTCTCTCCGAACAAAATCCCGCGAATTTGCGATGCAGATGCTGTTCCAGTGGGACATGAGCCAACAGGATTTCTCCAAGCTGGAAGCGAAGTTCTGGAAAAGCGCCAAGGCGACGGACAAAACGCGCTCGTTCGCGAACAAGCTTTTTGAAGGCGCGGCGAAAGATGTCTCGGCGCTCGACGCAGTCATCGTCAAGCACGCCGATAATTGGCGTTTTGAACGGCTAGCGGCCATTGATCGTGCCATTTTGCGGCTGGCGGTTCATGAGATGAATGGTACGGAAACGCCGCCCAAGGTGGTGCTGAACGAGGCCGTGGACCTGGCGAAGAAGTTCTCGTCCGAGGAGTCCGGTGCATTTGTAAATGGGGTGCTCGACGCTGTCCACAAATCATTGAGAATAAAATAGTTACAGTCCGTTCTTTGCTTTCCCGGTCCTTTCCAAAAGAACACGGTGCGAGGTAGCGCAACTTTCCAGTGCGCTTCGTGTTCGAATTTGCAAGTGTGGTGGTGACGCCAGGAACTATCGAATAGGAGAAGACGCAATGAACTCAGAACGGGTGGTTCGCCGAGGCGTACTCGCGATTGCTTTTGCCGGTTTGCTCGCCGGTGGTACGTATGCCCAGAGCCAGGATCCGATTCCCCAGCAGCAGGACATCCAGAACGATAAGAAAGACATTCGAAACGACAAAAAGGATCTGGCCAAAGACCGCGCCGATCGTAATGCCGATCAACGCGATATCAATCACGATAAACGCGATCTGAGCAAAGACCGCGCCGACCGCAACGCTGACCAGCGGGACATCAATCACGACAAGGCCCAGCTTGCCCGCGATGACAAGAACTTCGGCGCCAACAGTGCCCAGGCGCAAGCCGACCGCAAGGATCTGCACGCGGATCGCGTCGACCGAAACAAGGATCAGCGGGACATCAATCACGATCGGCGTGATTTGAACAAAGACCGCGCGGAGCGCAATGCGGACCAGCGTGACATCAACCACGACAAAAAAGACCTGGCCAAGGACCGCAACCAGGACCAGAAAGATATCAACAAGGACAAGAAAGATCTGCACAAAGATCGCAAGGATCTGCGCCGCGACAAGCGCGGGCACTAAGGGCAGTTTTCAATTGTTAGTTCTAAGTTGTTAGTTTCGGATAAAACAGAGAAGGCCGTACGGAGCCTCCGAGCGGCCTTTTTTGTTGCCAAGTGATGATTTGTCTCAAACGCGAATCGTTCCCTCAAATACCTTCACGGCGGCGCCGCTTACACGGGGAATGAGTCTCTTTCCGGATTGGCTTACTTCCACTTCCAGATGACTCGGGCGTCCCATTTCCACGCCTTGGAGAATGCTCAAAGTGTGTCCGGGCACAAGCTTGCCGTGTTTAACGAGATAAGCGCCGAGCGAACCGGCAGCCGAGCCCGTCGCGGCATCTTCATAGAGCTCCCACGGCAACATGCCCCGGGAGAATGCTTTGCCATTTCCGCCGAGCGTGAAGCAGTAAGCCATCGTCGCGCTTTTGCCCTGGAGGCAGCGAAGTTCTGCCATGTTCATGGCGATCTTACCCAGCGCGGCGCGATTGCGCAGCGGCACCATCAGGTTGAAGATGCCGGTGGAAACAAATTCAGGTTGCAGCTTCGAGTCGAAGTCTTTCGCTGAAATTCCCAGAGCGGAGGCGAGCTTCTTTTTGTTGATTTTCGCGGGCTTGAAGATCGCTTCTTTCTGGGTCATGGTCACCCGCTGCGGGCGGCCGTCCTTGAAACGTATTTCCACGGGCAAGACGCCTGCGCCCGTCTCTTGCAGGATGTGCACGCCGCCGTCCTGGGCGGGAACGACACCCAGCTCCGCGAGCAAGAACCACGTGCCGATTACGGGATGACCGGCGAGCTTAAGTTCTTCTTTTGCAGTGAAGATGCGCAATCGGGCGAGGGCCTCTTCATCGGTCGGCTTTTGCACAAAAACGGTCTCCGAAAGATTCATTTCCCGCGCGATGGCGAGCATTTGGTCATCGGAGAGTCCGTCGCCATCGGTAAAGACGGCGAGCGGGTTGCCTTCGAAGCGGTTGTCGGTGAAAACGTCTAAAGTGTAATAGCGGTGTTCCATAGCTGGTCGTAGATCGCCGCGGGAGCAAATTGCAGATTTAGATGCGCTCGAGCTGGGCGACAGTCCTTTCGTTGGTGATATTGCCGGTGTTCAACGTCGATTTTGGTTCGATCAGGATAACGTGGACCTCTTGGTCGGCAACGGGGCAGTGCTCGACGCCTTGCGGGACGACAATGAACTCGCCTTCGCGCACCAGACGTTCACGATCTCGGAATTTCATGCGGAAAGAGCCCTTCACGACGAGAAAAAGTTCATCCTCCTTATCGTGATGATGCCAGAGAAATTCTCCCTTGAATTTGACGGCTTTCACCAGGCAATCATTGACTTCACCTATGATGCAGGGCTTGTAGTGCTCGGAAATGAAACCGAATTTTTCTTTCAAGTTTATCGTGTTCATGGGTCACCTATAGATCGTGAACGATTTGAGTTACGGCATTGAGAATGTGGCTCGTCGTTTCGGGTTTTGACGTCTCCGAATACACGCGCAACAAATTTTCTGTTCCGGAAGCGCGAACCATCACCCATCCGGTCTCGCCCAGGTACACTTTGATTCCGTCCATGTTTTCCCGGCGCACCACAGGAAGATCGAGGATCCGGGTCAGCTTAATATCCGAAAAATGAGCGATGGCTTTTTCCTTTTGGCCGGGTTTCAGATCAAGATCGACGCGGCCATAGTGATACTCGCCGAATTCCGCTGTAAGCACCGCCAGCAGCTCGCCAAGCGACTTACCGTGCCAGGCCATCAATTCCGCGAGCAGGAGCGCAGAAACTGTGGCGTCTCGTTCGGGGATGTACAGACTGGTGCCGATTCCGCCGCTTTCTTCGCCGCCGATCAAAATGTTCTGTTCAAGCATCAGTTCGCAGATGTACTTGAAGCCGATGGGCACTTCGTGAAGCTTCCGGTCGAACTTTGCGGCGAGCTTGTCGATGAGTTTTGTTACTGAGAAAGTTTTTGCAATGTCTCCCGGCAAGTTGCGAGTTCCCGCGAGATGCCAGACGAGCAGTGCAAAAATTTGATGGGGGTTGATGAACGCGCCGTCACGGTCGATGGCGCCGATGCGGTCGCCGTCGCCATCGGCGCACAAGCCGGCGTCGTAGTTTCCGGCAAGCACGGCCTGCCGCAGCGCTTCGATATGCGGCTCGATCGGTTCCGGATGCACGCCGCCGAAACGCGGATCGCGCGCACCGCGAATTTCATCACAAGTGATGCCATTACGACGGAATAGCTTGGGCAGCAAGCCCGCTGCAGACCCATGCATGGGGTCAAATACGAAGCGGAAGCGGGCATCGCGTAGTTTCTTCCAGTCCACCAGTTTTTCAAGTGTCTCGAGATAAGGCGCACGCGGCTCTAGGAGCTGAATGAGGTTTTTCTGAGGTGGCAGCGGCGCCATGTTCCCGCGCTGCACGATTTCGAGATCGCTTTCAATCTGCGCCACTATGGAAGGCAAAGCCGAGCTGCCGTAGCTCGCTTTGTACTTGATGCCATTCCATGGATAGGGGTTGTGGCTCGCAGTGATCATCATGCCACCAGCCGCCCTGCGTTGCCGCACGAGCAAGGAAACCGCCGGAGTGGGACAGGGCTTGTCCGTCAAAAAAGCGGGCGTGCCGCTGCCGGACACCACTTGGGCAGCAGCAGCGGCGATCTCGTCCGAGGCGAAGCGATGGTCGTAGCCGATGATGACACCCTTGCGCGCATCTTCGCATCGCACGACGTAGCGCGCGATAGCCTGTGCCACGACGCGCGCGTTCGCGAAAGTAAAGTCTTCCGCGATGATGCCACGCCAGCCATCGGTTCCGAACTTAATCGAGTTCATTTTAGGTGAGTATACGCGAAGGGGTTCCGTTCTCGACAGCCACATTGGCTCTCGCCGGCCATCTAACTCCCCTTGTCTCAATCAAAGCGCGCGGATGGAGAACTTTCACTTGCCCTTGAGCATTTCACCAGGAATCGTCTTCTTGGGCTTTCTAATTAGGCGGAGCAAGCCCGGCCGATTCTTGGCAGACAGAATCCAACTTGGAAGATTGAACGGCATGGAGGTGGTAAAAGATTGTCTCTTGCTATTTAAAATCGGCCGCTCCCTCAAAGTCGCCCCGACTACTTGTTCCAGATAGTCGAGATGTTCTCCACTCACAGCCCAGAGCACATTCTCTCGAAAGCTAGCCTTGAGCCAAAGCGGTAAATCGACAACTTGTCGCGCAATTCCTGTTGATCGGAATCTTGTATAGCGCCCCGCAATTCTTGCACTTACATTCGCCGGACCGTTTGCCCCAGTCCGGGGACATGACCGCTAAATCGCCGCAGTCTCTGCACTTGATCCACCACGGCGCAAATTCACCGATTCGGCGGATTGGATTTGTGGGTAACCGCTCCCCCATCGGTCTGCTGCTCCTTGCGACGTCCGTGGCTTCAGCTTAAATTGCGCTCAATCTCTTGGTTCACCACTATAAGAGATCTCTTCGCTTCTTTTCTTCCAGCCATTTCACGATTTTGCCGACGTCCTGGGCGCGATCGCGCGGGCAGATGAGAAGGGCATCGGGGGTTTCAACCACAACGAGATCACGCACGCCAATCGCGGCCACAAATTTTGACGGGCTCCACAGAAAATTGCCTTCGGCGTCGAGCGCGTGTCCCTCTCCTGCCAGGACATTTTCACTTTTTTGCTTTGCCAACAATTCATAAACGGCGGCCCAGGAGCCGATATCGCTCCAGCCCACTTCGGCGGGAATCACATACACGTGCGGCGGCCCTTCAGTGCGCGTGGCGGGTTCGAGAACGGCGTAATCCACGGAAATATTTTCGAGTTTATGATAGATGGTGCGAAGCTGCCGCTCGTAAGCGCGCGTGCCGATGAATCCGGCAAGCTTTTCGAGCGCGACGTGTGTCTTCGGCAGAAAACTTTTCAGATTCTTGAGAAACGTGGAGACGCGCCAGAAAAACATCCCGGCGTTCCAGTGATAGTTCCCAGAAGTGATGTATTCCTGCGCAAGCTCGAGTTTGGGTTTCTCTGTGAAACGCCGAACGGCGAAAACCGGATAGCCTTTCGATTCGATCGGCTCACCCATTCGTTCGACATAACCGAATCCTGTCTCCGGCCGCGTCGGCGGGATGCCTAGTACGACCATTCGTCCAGGTTCGCGAGCCACGTCGAGGGCGGCGCTCACGATATCCTGATATTTTTCCGGCTGCTCGATATGGTGATCAGCGGGAAGCACGGCCATCAACGCGTCGCCGCGCCTCGCATGGCGCACGTGAATGGCCGCCAGGCCAATCGCCACAGCGGTGTTCATTCCCATCGGCTCGATCAGCACGCGCTTGCGTGCGGCCGTAGGAACCTGCTTGCGCACGGCAGCGGCCTGCTCCGCACTCGTGACCGTCCAAGTGCGCTCCGCGGAAATCAGCGGCTTCAGACGCGTCACGGTCTGCTGCAACATCGTGTCCGCACCCACGATGTTTAACAGTTGTTTCGGCGTGCGCGTGCGGCTCCGCGGCCAGAAGCGCGTCCCGCGCCCCCCGGCAAGGATCACAGCGTGAGCGGTCAGTTCATTATTTGTCATTCGTATGTCGCCGTCTCACTCAAATATTGTCTTCTCGATCTCTTGGAACCCGCAGCCCGCATCTTTCAACCTAGCACTCAGCGCTGTCATATCCGGGACGTAGGTTCTCAGGACCTTCAGGAGGCCTCCGGGAGCCAGCGCAAGCTTCTCCATACCTGCAGGGATTAACCAGCATTCGCCGCTTTGAAATTTCGCCGAGCCCGTCTCCCAAGAGAGATTTCCATTGCCGGTTAGGATGACAAGCAGTTCGAAATGCTCAGCACATCTGGGGACATTAGTTTCAACTCCGATCTTCCACCGTTCGGCGGCGAAATAACGGCAAGCAGCGATAAGCGAAACTTCGGAGCCATGCGCGCGCAAGCGGATTCGCGATGTCTTTGCTCCAATCGGTCGACCGAACTGAATCACATCTAGTGCCTTCTTGATATGCAATTCTCGGGGAATCCCTTTGGCGTCAACCCTCCCATAGTCGTACACACGATAGGTCAGGTCGGAATACTCCTGAATCTCACAGAGCACCATTCCGGGTCCAATCGTGTGCGGTGTTCCCGCAGGCACAAAAAAGGTGTCTCCCGGTTGCACGCGCCAGTGCACGAAAAGGTCCTCCAGCGTGCGATTCTCCATCGCCTTGATGAAACTCTCCTTGTCTACCTTCGGATCGAGTCCGATCAGGACACCTGCTTCGGATTCAGCATAGAGCGAATGCCACATCTCCGTTTTTCCCCGGCCGCCGGCTGCCTGTTCGTGAGCGCCGGCGTAAGCATCGTCCGGGTGTACCTGAATGGAGAGCTTGTCATTCGGGAAAATGAATTTGACAAGAATCGGAAAATCGCCCGGTGCGGTGAAACGTGTTCCGCGCCACTCTGGCGGCATCTCACGCCACGCTTCCCCCAATGCCTTCCCGGCAAAAGGGCCGGAAGCAACTTTGCAATCGACACCTGTGAGCCATGCCTCCCCTATCGGTTCCGGCAAATTTGATTTTTCAGGATAAAGGGGCGCCAGCGAACGCGCGCCCCAAATGCGCGGAACGAAAGTGGGCTCTATGCGAAAAGGCTTCGGCTTCACGGTTTACGACGCGGCTTCAGCGCGAGAGAAAAAACGTTCGAGGCGGCGCAGTCCTTCGTCGATGCGTTCAATAGAAGTTGCGTAGGACAGCCGCAGATAGCCGGGCGCGCCAAAGGCTTCTCCTGGCACGACCGCGACATGCGCCTTCTCCAGCAACATTCTCGAGATTTCTGTACACGTCTTCGCCATCGCTGGTTTGCCGGGAGCGCTAGTAAGGTGCGCTGAAATATTCGGGAAGGCATAGAACGCTCCCCCCGGCCATTCGCAAGTCACGCCAGGAATCCCACGCAGTCCTTCCACAATGCGTTTGCGCCGCTTTTCGTATTCGGCGAGCATTACCGGAACGGTCTCCATCGTGCCGCGCATCGCTTCCAAAGCAGCGTACTGAGCAATCGATGTGGGATTGGAAGTCGATTGGCTTTGCAGCTTGGTAAGCGCTTGGATCAATACCTCGGGGCCCAGAGTGTAGCCAATGCGCCAGCCAGTCATCGCGAAAGTCTTTGAGACAGAGCCGATAATGATGACATTTTCTTTCGAACCCGCAGCGCTGGCGATCGAGTATGGTTTGTGCGGCTGGTAAGTGAAGTGCGAATAGCACTCGTCGCCCATCAGCCAAACTTTGTGTTTCTTGCAGACCGCAAGGATGCGCTCGTACTCATCCGGCGGCACCACGCCGCCCGTTGGATTGCTGGGCGAATTCAGGATTAGCAATCGCGTTTTCGGCGTGATGGCTTTTTCAATCGCGGCTGCTTTCACGCTGAAGCCGTCTTCCGCCTTAGTTTCTACGAATACCGGCGTGCCGCCTGCATACTTCACGATGTCAGGAAAGCTCACCCAATACGGCGCGGGAACAATGACCTCGTCGCCTTGTTGGATCAGCACGCTCATCACGTTGAAGATGGAGTGCTTGCCTCCGACGCTCACGACGCATTCTTTCGCTTCATACGCAGAGCCCAGCTCCCGCTTGTGCCAGGCGCAAATCGCTTCGCGCAGCGGCATGATCCCGCCCGCAGGCGTGTATTTCGATTTGTTTTCCTCGATCGCCTTGATCGCAGCTTTCTTGATGTGGTCGGGCGTAGGGAAGTCCGGCTCGCCAGGGCCGAAGTCTGCGATATCGATTCCGCGCGTCTTCAGCTTCTCCGCTTCGCTGATAACCGCCGCAGTCGGCGAGATTTGTATGCGATTGATGCGGTCTGTAAGTTGCACCTTTGCTCCTCGTATGAAGTTCCCAGTTTACGGCTGACGATAAATTCGCCTATGAGACTTTCGCGCGCAACCGCTGCTCGACCACTTCCGGCACCAGGCCTTTGAGCGAAGCCCCAAGCTGGGCAATTTCGCGCACCAGTTTCGAGCTCAAGTAGCTGTACGTCAGGCCTGGCAGCATGAATACCGTCTCAAGCCGCGGCTCCAATTTCCGGTTCATCAAGGCCATTTGCAATTCATATTCGTAGTCGGAAACGGCGCGGATTCCGCGCAAGATTACGCCGGCGCCGCGCTTGCGGGCGTAGTCCACCAACAGGCCATCAAACACGTCGATCTCCACGCTGGTCCACTGCTTGGTAACTTCGCGCAGCATTTCGACGCGCTCGGCTACGGAAAACAAAGGCTGCTTCTCGGCGTTCCGCAGGACGGCGACGATTATCAAATCGAACATCTTCTCCCCCCGCTCGATGAGGTCGAGGTGCCCGTTGGTGACCGGGTCGAATGAGCCGGGATAAATAGCAATGGAAGTCTTCATCGTAGAATCGCCGCCGCACGTCTGCGCTTATTCTAACTCAGGCGGGCGAAACTGCTCTTGCAAACTTGGCGAGAGGCCAAAGTGGATTCTTTCGGGGGGGCGGAACGAATCCTCTTCGCGGGACGCCGAAGTTATGCCAGTATGCCGAAGCTGGTGCTACATAGCAGTCTCTAAAGATTTGGTACCCTACGGGGGAGGATTTTCCCGACAATGGCTCAGAATGCGCGATTGCATAGCCTTGGCATACTTGTTCTTTGTGTTTTGTCGTACCCGGCGATGACCACAGCTCAACAACCTGTATTGAATCTGATGCCGCTTCCCGCCAACATGCAGTCCGGAACGGGCAGCCTGGCAGTGGACTCGTCGTTTTCAATAGCGTTCACCGGCTACAGCGAGCCGCGGCTGGAACGCGCCGGCGAGCGTTTCTTGAAGCAACTCGCGCATCAAACGGGCCTTCCGCTCGCGCTCAAGCCCTCCAAGACAGGAAAAGGTACGCTCGTGATTCAAACCGATCACCCCAGCAAAGAGATTCAGGAGGTCGGAGAGGATGAATCCTACATCCTTGACGTCAGCACGGCGAGCGCGAGGCTACGGGCATCTACGCCGCTCGGAACGATGCACGGACTACAAACCTTTCTGCAACTCGTAGAGGTTTCGCCCAACGGATTTGCAGCGCCCGTCGTTACCATTCAAGACCAGCCGCGTTTTCCATGGCGCGGTTTGATGATCGATTCCGCCCGCCATTTCATTCCTCTCGATGTCATCCGCCGGAATATAGATGGGATGGAAGCCGTGAAGATGAACGTCTTCCACTGGCACCTCTCGGAAAATCAGGGCTTCCGCGTGGAGAGCAAGAAATATCCAAAGCTCCATGAATTGGGCTCCGACGCCTTGTACTACACGCAAGACGAAATCCGCGACCTGGTCGCATACGCCAGGGACCGCGGAATTCGTGTGGTGCCGGAATTCGATATGCCGGGGCATAGCACCGCATGGTTCGTGGGGCATCCCGAGTTAGCTAGCGGAAAAGGCCCGTACGCCATCGAGCGCAAGTGGGGAATCTTCGATCCGGCGATGGACCCTACAAACGAGAAAGTCTACAAGTTTCTCGATGATTTGATCGGTGAGATGGCCAGAGTTTTTCCGGACCACTATTTTCACATTGGCGGCGACGAAGTCAATGGCAAAGAGTGGGATGCTAATCCGAAAATTCAAGCGTTCATGAAGGTGCATGGCTTCAAGAACAATGAAGCGTTGCAGGCGTATTTCAGCGGGCGCGTCCAGAAGTTGGTAACCAAGCATGGAAAAACCGTGATCGGCTGGGACGAAGTGCTGGTGGAGGGAGTGCCCAAGGACATTGTAATTCAGTCGTGGCGTGGTCAAGCTTCACTAGCGAAAGCCGCCAAACAGGGCTACCGAGGGATTCTTTCGAACGGCTACTACCTGGATTTGGGATGGTCCGCCGCGCGGCACTATGCCGTGGACCCCATGAGCGGCGATGCGGCGAATCTTTCTCCGCAGGAGATACAGAGAATCCTTGGCGGTGAATCGTGCATGTGGGCCGAGTACGTGAACCTGGAAAACGTGGATTCGCGCATCTGGCCCAGGAATGCCGCGATTGCCGAACGTTTTTGGTCCCCGCAGGAAGCCCGCGATCCGGTTTCGATGTATGCGCGTCTGGATTTCGTCAGTTCGAGGCTGGAATGGCTGGGCCTCACGCACCGATCTGTCTCGCGGCACATGTTGCAGCGCCTTGCAGGTTCCGCATCGCCGGCGGAATTTGCCGCCTTACGCACTCTTGCCGATGTCCTCGAACCGGTGAAGGACTACACGCGCGAACAGACCGCCCCGGCGGAGCCAACCAGTGCTACGCCGATGAATCGCATCGTCGACGCCGTTCCGCTGGAAAGCGATGCCGGACGGCGTTTCGGCGAATTAGTCGATCAGTTCGTCGTAGCCTCCTGTCATGATCCAGCGGCGGAGGCTCGGCTCCGCGCGCAACTCACAGCTTGGCGCGACAACGACGCAATGCTTCAGCCGCTCGCTCAGCGTTCTTTCCTGGTGCAGGAAGTCGCAGGCCGCTCACAGGACCTCGCGGCACTTGGCTCCGCCGGGCTTGCTGCACTTGACGCGATCGCGAAGGCACAACCAGCGGCCGACTCGTGGAAAGCGCAACAGTTGGCGAACATCGATGCTGCCAAGAAAGCTAAGGCACAACTCCTGCTAATTCCCGCCCCTGCCGTCCAGAAACTAATCGAGGCTGCGGCTGCAGGCGGTGGTTGCGGAAGCTCAAAGCCCTAGACGCAAATCGCTCCAGCGTAGCAGCCCCTCAATTCGATTCCGTGGGATAGTTATGGCAGACGCCGCTCCCAGCGTCATGAAAAGTTCCCCCCTGTTCAGAGACGAACTCCCAAGAATATTTCCCGGGCGAGAGTGTGAGCTTCAGGACCCCGAAAGTGTCCCACTCTCGAACTTCACTGTTTGGAGTGGCAAAGCCAAGCAGATCGTGGCTTCGCCCTCCCGTCCCCGCCACGATTTCTCGAATTCCGTTCGCGGGATCGGCTTTGCCTTCTGGGTCCTGCGGCGCGAAACGTTCATAGGAATGTTCATGTCCGGCAAGAACCAGGTCGGCGTGGGCAGCGTACAAGTCTTCCCAAAGCGGCTTCAACTCAGGATGTACGGCATGTCTTTTGAATACGCCGCTGCTGAAGAGAGCGTGGTGCCCATACGCTAGAATGCAGGCGGTGGGACGCTTTGCAAGATCCTCTTTCAGCCACGTCTCCTGTGGTGAGCCGGCGCCGCAGCCTCCCAAGCCCTTCGCGTCGCAATTGGTATTCAGCACCACAATGTGCCAGTCTCCCAGCTCGTAGCTGTAGTAGCCCTTGCCACGCGGCCCCGCCTGCGTTCCCCAGTATTGGAAATAGCCCGACGCCGTTGGATCGACATACTCGTGATTGCCCAAAGCCGGTTTCGTCCGGTTTTTAAAGCGGCCCCACGCCGGGTCATAGCAATTCTTGAAATCTTCCGCGCTCCCTTTTTCATACGCCAGGTCGCCTGCCGCGAAAACCGTCCCTGGAATTTGCT